>Ga0222718_10005484_pt1 | contig 10278 bp, 13 predicted proteins | sample C33_27DmetaG_FD_165045 | JGI IMG/M metagenome (GOLD analysis project Ga0222718, IMG submission 165045) | Estuarine water microbial communities from San Francisco Bay, California, United States - C33_27D | ecosystem: Environmental > Aquatic > Marine > Unclassified | place: USA: California... | reverse complement strand
GCAGCTGGGCTCGGCGGGCAACAAGCTCTAGGAGCGGTTGCGACCACCCAATGTGGTGCGATCCACGTTGCCTTCAGCGTCCTTCCGGAGCTCCTTCGGGAGAGAGAACTGAAGGTCCTCTTCTGCGGTGCGGACTTCTTCGACTTCCGTGAATCCGGCGTCGGCGAGGTCAGCGAGCGTTTGGTCCACCAGGATCTCGGGTACTGAAGCGCCTGAGGTCACCCCAATGGTCTCCACACCCTCCAGCCATTCCTGCTTGATTTCACTGGCGTAGTCGACACGGTAGGAGGCTTTGGCACCGTATTCCAAGGCAACCTCGACCAGGCGAACGCTGTTGGAGGAGTTCGGCGATCCGACCACAATCACGAGGTCACACTCGGGTGCAATCTTCTTGATGGCGACCTGACGGTTCTGGGTCGCGTAACAAATGTCATCGCTCGGGGGATCTTGAAGGTGGGGGAAGCGACCACGCAGTCGACGAACGGTCTCCATGGTCTCGTCCACACTCAACGTGGTCTGGGACAACCAAATCAGGTTGTCGGTATCTGGGACCTCGATACGGTCCGCCTCATCAGGGTCATTGACCAACGTGGTGTGCTCGGGGGCGTGGCCCATGGTGCCCTCAACCTCTTCGTGGCCCTCATGGCCAATGAGGAGGATGTGGTATTCCTGACCGGAGAAGCGCACCGCTTCGCGGTGCACCTTCGTCACGAGAGGACACGTCGCATCGATGGCGTTCAGAGAGCGGTCCTCAGCCTCTTGAACGACCATGGGTGACACCCCGTGGGCGGAGAAGACAATGTTGGAGCCCTCGGGGACCTCGGCTACCTCATCGACGAAGATGACGCCCTTGGATTCGAGCTCCCGCACGACGTGAATGTTGTGAACAATTTGCTTGCGAACATAGACCGGTGCGCCATAGCGCTCTAGGGCCTTCTCCACGGCAATGACGGCGCGGTCCACACCCGCGCAATAGCCGCGAGGGGCTGCCAAGAGAATGCGGCGGTGACCCGTCACCGAGGTGGGCTGAAGCTTGTCCCTGCGCTCGGGGATGAGGGGGGCTTCCAGTGTTGCCACACCACCATTGCTAATACTCACGGGCTTCAGTGTAGAGGGCGCTACCGGGAAGCGGGCTGAGTGTCTTAGCCTGGGACGTGATGTCCGCCACCTCGAATGACTCCTCCCCGGAAGCTCCCTGGTCCATCCAGAAGCTCTCCGAGTTGATGGGCGGATATATCGAACGACTTGGCCCGGTGTGGGTGGAAGCAGAGATTACCCAGTGGGGACAATCCGCAGGAAACATCTACGGCAAACTCTCCGACACGGAGGCCGACGCCCAAGTCTCCATCACCATTTGGCGTCGCACCCAGGAGAACATTCCCCAGGGGCTCAACCAGGGCGATCGGGTTATCGCCCAGATCAAGCCCAGCTGGTGGGTCAAGGGTGGAACCCTCAGCATGAATGTCCTGGAGATGCGTCACACCGGCATCGGCGAAATCCTGGAAAAGCTCGCGAAGCTGAGAGCCCAACTCGCCGAAGAAGGGCTATTCGATCCGGAGCGGAAAAAGACACTGCCGTTCCTCCCGGGTGTCATTGGTCTCGTCACGGGAAAAGACTCCGATGCGGAAAAAGATGTTCTGACCAACGCACGGCTTCGCTGGCCCGAGGTCGAATTTGTGGTCGAGCATGCTGCAGTTCAGGGCGACCGCTCTGTCACTGAAGTGATGGCCGCTCTGGAGAAGCTCGAGAACAATCCCGACGTCGAGGTCATCATCGTGGCGCGCGGTGGTGGGGACTTCATGAATCTCCTCCCGTTCAGTGACGAGCGGCTCATCCGCCTGGCCGCGACCCTGACCAAGCCCCTCGTGAGCGCCATAGGCCACGAAGCGGATCGACCCCTCCTGGATGACGTCGCCGACCTCCGAGCCTCCACCCCCACCGATGCAGCAAAACGAGTGGTTCCTGATGTGCAAGCGGAGAAGCAACTCCTCGAAGAAGCCAGGCACCGTCTCGATACAAAACTCTCCGCACTCATTCAGTACGAGATTGAGCGACTGGATTCGTTTCGTACTCGACCGGCCCTCGCTGACCCCCACACGCTGATTGACCGCAAATCCGAGGAACTCCTCCAGATTGTGGCGAGGGGCTGGGACATGTCTTCTCTGGTTCTTGAGCGCCACCAAGCACAACTTGCCCAGTTGAGCGGCTCGCTCCGAGGGCTCTCTCCCCAGAACACTCTCGATCGCGGATATGCGATTGTGCGAGACAAGGATGGTCACGTCATCTCCCGCGCTGAGCAGGTCAGCTCGGGAGATGCTCTGCGTCTCCGGGTCAGTGAGGGCGAGATCGACACTCATGTTGACTAAAGCAGCCCGATTAGACTGAGGGATATGAGCGAGAAGACCACACCCGGTGAGATCCAGGCCATGTCCTATGAACAGGCTAGGGATGAACTGGTCGCAGTGGTCGGGAAACTCGAACAGGGTGGCATCACCCTGGAAGAATCCATTGGTTTGTGGGAGCGAGGCGAGGCGCTCGCCGCCCGCTGCGAAGAGTGGCTGGTGGGGGCGAGAGCCCGCCTAGATGCCGCCAAGAAAGCCCGCGAAGGGTCCTGATGGCGAGAACCATCCTCACCTCAGAGCCTGAAAACCCTGAGGACCGAGCGGCACGAGTAGCAAAGGCTCGCGCCGAGCGCCGTGAGCGACAAAACATGCGCAATCTGGTGTGGTCTGTGCTGGCCTCGCTCGGTGTGGTCGCGTTGCTCGTGATTGTGGTGGTGAGACCCGACACCAACCTGGTGGAAGAAATCGACTGGCAAGAAGTCGCCGAACAAAGCTCCAGCCAACTTCCCGGAGAGCCACTGGTACCGATGCTCTCCGATCTGTGGAGCGCGAATCGCGCGGAAGTAACGAAAGAACCCGGTGCCGACGTGACCTGGTCCATCGGATTACTGGGCCCAGAAGACTCCTATGTTTTCGTGGATCAAGGATTTGGCGCGAATGACGCCTGGGTAGCGCTCCGAGTTGAACAGTCCGCGAGTACCGGCACCGTGCTACTGGGGTGGTCGCCGAACCAGGTGGAGTGGAGCGAATATGACCGTCGGGAGTTCGACCCCACCGGCAACAACGCCTACGTCTTAGTACTGGAGTATGACGACAGCATTGTGGTGGTGGGGGGAACCAATGCCAAAGGTGTGAGAGAGGTAGCCAACGAGGTGTCCTGGCGACTAGCAGAAAGCAATCTTCGATGACTTCACCAACTCTGACTCCCTCGGAATCGTGGCGACGCATGAAGGCCGGCAACGACCGGTTTATCGAGGGTGTTCAACGCCACCCCCGACAGGACGCGGAACGACGTAGCCAAATTGAGAGTGCCCAGTCCCCGATGGCAGCTCTCTTTGGTTGTGCCGATTCCCGGATTGCCGCCGAAATCATCTTCGACAAGGGTCTGGGTGACCTGTTCGTGGTGCGAAATGCGGGGCAAGTGATTTCCTCGTCTGTTATCGGGTCACTGGAGTACGCAGTCGAGGTCGTCGGTGTCCCCCTGATTGTCGTCTTGTCCCACGACAACTGTGGTGCAGTAGCGGCAGCCATGGAGCAGGACAAGCCAGGATCGACACCCTTGCCACCGCACATCGGGGAAATCACCGAGGCGATCGCTCCTGCCGTCCAACGAGTTCGCGAAGCTCAAGGTCTACAGGCTGGCGAACTGGAAGACCACGAAGCAGTCGGACGCGAACACCTCCGCGACACGGTGTCGACGCTCTTGGCGTCGAGCGAACTCATTAGTGATGCCGTCGCAATCGGTAAGCTTGCGGTGGTAGGCGCCAACTACACCCTGGCAGAGGGCCGAGTCTCCCCGGCAGTGGTGATCGGCGCACTCGACGAATAGAGAGATCAAGGATTGACCCCATGAGTGAGTCGACTGAGTTCCGTATCGAGCACGACACCATGGGTGAGGTGAAAGTCCCCGTCAACGCCCTCTACCGTGCACAAACCCAGCGCGCCGTGGAAAACTTCCCCATCTCGGGCCGAGGCCTCGAGCCCGCTCAGATTGTGGCACTCGCTCACATCAAGCGCGCAGCAGCAATGGTCAACAAGGAGCTTGGCATCGTCGAGGCCGCCATCGCCGAGGCGATCGTGGCCGCGGCGGAACAGATCATCGGTGGAGCTCACCACGACCATTTCCCCGTCGACACCTACCAAACCGGTTCAGGGACCTCCTCGAACATGAACATGAACGAGGTGTTGGCCACCCTCGCCACCACCCACGGCGGTGTGGAGGTTCACCCGAACGACCACGTGAACGCCTCGCAGTCCTCCAATGACGTGTTCCCCACATCTGTGCACGTGGCGGTCACCGAAGCGCTGCTGAACTCCCTCATCCCAGCGTTGGATTACCTCGCGAAAGCGTTGGAGGACAAGGCACAGCTGTGGAAGTCCATGGTGAAAGCCGGTCGCACTCACTTGATGGATGCCACCCCGGTAACGCTCGGCCAGGAATTTGCCGGCTATGCCCGACAGATTCGACTCGGCATTGAGCGCGTTGAGAGTGCGATTCCTCGCGTTGCCGAAGTGCCCCTGGGGGGAACCGCCACCGGCACGGGAATCAACACTCCCCTGGGCTTCTCCGAGAAAGTCATCTCCGAGCTTGCGAAGGCGACCTCGTTGCCCATCACCGAGGCTAAAGACCACTTCGAAGCACAAGGGGCGAGGGATGGTCTGGTGGAAGCATCGGGTGCTCTTCGCATTATTGCGGTGTCCCTGACCAAGATTTGTAATGACATCCGGTGGATGGGCTCAGGCCCCAACACAGGCCTTGGAGAGCTTCACATCCCTGACCTGCAGCCAGGGAGCTCCATCATGCCCGGCAAGGTGAACCCAGTCGTCCCCGAAGCGGTCCTGATGGTGTGCGCACGAGTGATCGGTAATGACCAGACCGTGGCATGGGCCGGAGCGTCAGGAAACTTTGAACTCAACGTCGCCATCCCTGTGATGGGAACCTCGGTGCTCGAGTCCATTCGCCTGCTGGCGAATTCCACCCGGGTGCTGGCCGACAAGACGGTCGTGGGCCTCGAGGCCAACGAGGAGCGCGCTCGCGCTCTCGCGGAATCGTCTCCCTCGATCGTGACACCGCTGAATCGCGTGATCGGCTATGAAGCTGCTGCGAAGGTGGCGAAATACTCTGTCGAACACAAGAAGACCGTCCGTGAATCGGTCATCGAGATGGGTTTTGTGGAGCGCGGTGAGATCACCGAAGCAGAGCTTGATCTGGCACTCGATGTGCTGAAGATGACGGCCCCCGGTCTTTAGGCGACCTGGTTACCCTCTTCCAACAAATCGGTCACCAGAGCAGCGATTGCACTGCGCTCTGAGCGCATCAGGGTCAGGTGAGCAAACAGTGACTGACCCTTCAGAGCTTCGATAACGCTGGCGACACCATCGTGGCGTCCCACCCGAAGGTTGTCGCGCTGGGCAACATCGTGGGTGAGGACAACACGAGAGTTCTGTCCAATGCGAGAGAGCATGGTCAACAACACGTTTCGCTCCAGAGACTGAGCCTCGTCCACGATGACGAAGGCATCGTGGAGGGATCGTCCTCGGATGTGGGTGAGGGGAAGAACTTCGAGCAGGCCTCGGTCCATAATCTCCTCCACCACGTTGTGAGACACCACGGAGCTCAGGGTGTCGAAGGTGGCTTCAGCCCACGGGTTCATCTTCTCGGTGGCATCGCCGGGCAGGTAACCGAGGTCCTGCCCGCCCACTGCGTAGAGGGGGCGGAACACCATGATCTTGCGGTGCAATTGGCGCTCCAGCACGGCCTCGAGGCCTGCGCACAAAGCCAATGCTGACTTACCGGTACCAGCCCGTCCACCGAGAGACACAATGCCAATGGTGGGGTCGAGCAGAACGTCGATGGCCAGTCTCTGCTCCGCAGAGCGGCCATTGAGGCCAAAAAGGTCACGATCCCCTCGAACCAGAGAAATCACACCCGGTGAGGTGACGCGACCAAGAGCGGACCCGCGCTCGGAGGAGATGACAAGGGAGGTGTTGACCGGCATGTCTTTGACGGTCTTCGACTTCATCGTCTCGGCGTCATAGAGCTCCGCCATCTCATCGGCACCCATCGCAATTTCTGCGATACCGGTCCAGCCAGACTCTGGTGCAAGCTCTGCACGGTATTCCTCTGCGGCGAGACCCACTGAGGCGGCCTTGACGCGCATGGGGAGGTCCTTGGAAACCACCGTGACCTCGAGGCCCTCGTTGGCGAGGTTCAAAGCAACAGAGAGAATTCTGGAGTCGTTATCTCCCAACTGGAGACCGCTCGGGAGAACAGACTGGTTGGAGTGGTTGAGCTCCACCCGCAGTGAGCCACCCTCCCCCACGGCAATCGGGAAGTCCAAACGCTCGTGCTTCGAGCGAAGCTCGTCCAGGTTCCGCAGAGCTTGGCGCGCGAAGTAGCCAATCTCTGGATCGTGGCGTTTCTTCTCGAGCTCCGAGATCACCACCACCGGAAGGACAACCTGGTGTTCCGCGAAGCGGAATATGGCTCTCGGATCTGAGAGCAACACCGAGGTGTCGAGGACGTAAGTCCGCTCCCCCGTCTTCTTTTTCTTGCTTGTGGATTTTGACGTTGTAGGGGTAGCGGATTTTTCCACGAAGGCTCCTTAGCCAAGTTGAGAACCGATGACTAGAAAATACGCGAGCAACGAAAGGACAGAGGTGAGTGACACGCCTTCAACTATTGGACGAAGGTTAACTTTTGGAGGAGTCACTGGCCATAACGCCGTTGCCTCGTGCCAAAGTCTCGAAGAGCGCGGAGAAAGTCAATCTCTCGGAGGTCTGGGCCGAGCGCTTCCACGAAGTAGAACTCGGAGTGAGCGCTCTGCCAGAGCATGAAATCACTGAGACGCTGCTCCCCTGAGGTGCGAATGACTAGATCAGGATCGGGTTGCCCCTGGGTATAGAGGTGATCGGCAATGGCCTGAACGCTAATGGACTCGGGAAGATTCGCCAGTGTCCCCCCGGAGTCTTTGTGTTTTTCCACGAGCCTCGCCACTGCTTGGGTGATCTCTTCTCGACCCCCATAGCCGACCGCCAAGTTGATGTGGAGTCCTGAGTTTCGAGAAGTGCGCTCCGTGGCACCCGAGAGGGTGTCTTGCAGGTGAGGCGGGAGGGCTTCTCGATTTCCCACGTGCTTCACTCGCCAGTTGGAGAACCTGGAGAGTTGATCAGCGAGGTTCTCGATAATGAGGGCTAGGTCGTCAAGCTCGCTAGGGTCCCTGGCTCCAAGGTTGTCAGAGGAGAGCAAATAGAGGGTGACAACCTCAACACCCTGCTCTTCACACCAGCTCAGGAACTCGAGAATCTTGTCGGCTCCAGCGCGGTGGCCGTGAGCGCTGGATTCCAGCGCTCGCAGTTTTGCCCAGCGCCGGTTGCCATCGAGAATCATGGCGACGTGGTGGGGCTTAGCGAGCCCCTCAATTTCTTTGATGATGCGTCGGCGGTAGAGGCGATAGAGCAAACCTTCGCCTAGGAGATACCGAAGCCACTTCACAGAACAACGGTAGTACTTTCTTTCTGGCTTGGTTACGGCCTACAACAACGTCTGAAATTCCTAGCGCCTAGCCATACAGTGAAGGCATGAGTACGACCGGGAGCGAGCCCACGGACAACGACACTACGACCGATGGTCTGCATATCCCCCTGCTCGAGGAATCACTCGCGTATGAGAGGGCCGAGCCCAAGCCCTCGTGGCGAGGGTGGATTCACCTGGGGATTCTCCCGCTGGCCATTGCCGCGGGAATCGTCTTGATTGTTCTAGCCGATGGGGTGGGAGCCACCGTGACCAGCGCCATCTTTGCCGCGTCCTCGTGGTTACTCTTTGGGATTTCTGGCACCTATCACCGGTTCAACTGGGGCCCGAAAGCCAAAGTGATTCTCAAGCGACTGGATCACGCGAACATCTTTTTGCTCATTGCAGGGACGTATACGCCGATTGCCTGGTTGGCACTCCCCCAAGACAAAGCAGTGCTTCTGCTGAGCCTCATTTGGGGTGGGGCGCTGTTGGGGATTGGTTTCCGGGTGTTCTGGATCAATGCACCGCGGTGGCTCTATGTGCCGATCTATCTGGGGCTCGGATGGGCCGCAGTTCTCTACATCAATGATCTCTTTGCCGCGAACCTGGCGACCATGATTCTGGTGATTGTCGGAGGCCTCGCCTACTCAGTCGGTGCCGTGGTCTATGGGATGAAGAAACCCAACCCCAGCCCGAAGCATTTTGGCTTCCACGAGATTTTCCACGTGCTGACGGTCGTTGCGTTTCTCTCGCACTGGACCGCAGTGCTGCTGATCGCTATCGATCCTCCGCTGGCGGGGTAACACCATCGAGCTTGTCCGAGATCTCTTGGCGATAGCGGACGCGTCGCACACGACGCACCATGTCGAGAACCAGAAGCAAGACCGCAACCATGACCCCAAAGGTCATGATGAAACCAATGACACCTGGTGTCACGGAGTTAGGGTCCACCTCAATGGCGGGAATAAGGTCCTCTTCCATCAGAACAAGGCTGGTTAGAAACCTCATGGTGGTGATTCCCCGCTTCTTCTCACGCTGGATTACTACTCTGGTTCTAGCGTAGCGAGAGAAGACCTGGAGATGACCGAGACACAAACCCGCCTGGATGAGCGCTACGGCAGAACTGCCCGCTCCTCCCGGAACAACAAAGCCATTGGCATCGTCACCGCTGTGGGATTCACCATGGTGCTCGGTGCATGGTTGTGGTGGGGTGGGGTGTTGGAGACACCGTCTCAATTGCAGTATCGGGATGTGGCACACACCATCGTCGATGAGACCGAAGTCTCAGTCACATATGAGATCACCGCTGCTCCTGGAACCGAGGTCACCTGTGCTGTTCAAGCACTGAATGCTTCCTACGGAATTGTCGGCTGGCGGATCGTGGACATTCCCGTGAGTGAGCGCTGGACGAGGGTCTTTGACACCACCCTTCGAACCAGTGAACCTGCTGTGACCGGGTTGCTCTACGAGTGTTGGTTGCCGTAATCTGCCGGGGAACACAAACCGGCCCCACGGTGAGGCCGGTTTCTTCATTACGAGGAGACACTGATGGCATCCACCGAGTCTGAGAACACGGTCTGGCTCACTCAAGAGGCGTATGACCGTCTTGCCCTCGAGTTAGAGCAGCTGACCACAGTCGGCCGTGCCGAGATTTCCAAGCGCATTGAGATCGCCCGGGAAGAGGGCGATCTCAAAGAGAACGGTGGCTACCACGCGGCTAAAGACGAGCAGGCCAAAATGGAGGGCCGTATTCGCACCCTCACCGCGATGCTGAAGCACGCCATTGTGGGGGACCATCCCGCAAGCTCCGGTGTGGTCGAACCGGGCACTGTCGTGACCGCTCACATCCACGGTGATGAGGAGAAGTTCCTACTCGGGTCCCGTGAACTCGCGGGTGACACAGACTTGGATGTCTACTCCGAGCAGAGCCCACTGGGTCAGGCCATCATGGGGCTGAAGATCGGTGAGAGCAGCACCTACACAGCACCCAATGGTGCCGAGATTGCTGTCGAAATCATCGACGTCGAGACCTTTATTCCCTAGAACTCAGTTCTTGGTTCATAGCCCTCATCGCGCAGGGCTTTCAGTACCTGTTCTGCGTGGTCGGGTCCACGAGTTTCAATATGAAGCTCCAGTTCCACCTGGCTGATCTGTAAACCGGTGCCGTGACGGGTGTGGAGCACCTCCACGACGTTGGCGTTGTTGTCCGAGACGATCTTGGAAGTAACGGCGAGCTGACCAGGGCGATCAGGGAGTGGGATACGCATCTTCAGGTATCGACCAGCACCGGCTAGTCCCCTCGAGATCACCCGCTCCATGATCATCGGGTCAATGTTTCCCCCACTCAAGATGACGGTGGTGGGGCCCTCAGCTTTGATTTTACCGGCCAAGATCGCGGCAACACCCGCTGCCCCAGAGGGCTCAACCACCATCTTGGCGCGCTCCAGCAACACCAGAATGGCCCGGGCGGTTTCGTCATCACTGACGGTGACGACCTCATCCACGGTGTTTTTGACGATGTCGAAGTTGAGTGCTCCAGGCTTCCCCACAGCAATTCCATCGGAGATGGTGGGCTTCACCTGAATCTCGATGGGGTGTCCCTCTTTGAGGGACTGCGGGTAGGGGGCCGCGTTCTCGGCTTGAACACCGATGATGCGAATACTGTGGCCAAGCTTTGCGGCCTGTTGTTTCATGGCGCTA
>Ga0222718_10005480_pt1 | contig 10280 bp, 7 predicted proteins | sample C33_27DmetaG_FD_165045 | JGI IMG/M metagenome (GOLD analysis project Ga0222718, IMG submission 165045) | Estuarine water microbial communities from San Francisco Bay, California, United States - C33_27D | ecosystem: Environmental > Aquatic > Marine > Unclassified | place: USA: California... | reverse complement strand
CTTAATAAAATCTATGGTTGATTGAGCCTCTTCTATCATAGGGAAGCCATGGACTGCCGCAGGATAAATATCAAATTCTGTTTTTACGCCAGCTTTTATCAATTTTCGTACATATTCAATATTTTCATCCAAAAATAAATCTAAGGCGCCTACTCCTATCCAGCAAGAGGGTAGCCCTGTGTAAGATTTTAATGCTGCAGGTACAGCTGGTGAGGTATAAGGTTGACCATTTAAATATGCTGACCAACTAAACTGGTTCATCTCTGCGGTCCAAATGAACTCACCCAAGAGTGGGTCTTTTTTATTTACTTCAGTTCCTGTTTTGGCATCAAGCATTGGGTATAGTAGAAGTAAGTGTGCTATTTTATTTGTTTTATCGGTTAACTTTAGTTGCGAAAGTGCAGCTGCAAGGCATCCACCAGCACTATCACCGCTTAAGGCTATTCTTTCACTTATAATTCCTAGTTTATTAGCATTTTCGTGAAACCAGTCAAAGCTATCTTGGCAATCGTTTAAAGGAGTAGGATAGGGGTGCTCTGGAGCTTTTCTATAACTTATTGCAAGAATTGTTACACCTAATTTTGAACATAAATTTAGGTGTCTTGAGTCATTACTTTCAGGCATTCCCATTACAAGACCGCCTCCGTGGATATGCATCAATCCCGCTGATGCGTTTGGGTGCTGCGATTCATTATTTCTATATAAAATTGCTCTAGAGGAGCTGCCATCTCTTAATTTGATGTCGATTTCAGTTCGTATTACATTATTTGGTACTTCTGGCTTTAGTAAAGAAAGACTCTTCACAACTTCTCTGTATGCATCCAGGGTAAGCCGGTTTTCGAGTTTTAAATTCATCTCTTGTATTGAAGCAACCAACGGTATTAGGTCTTTAGCAACTAAGTGAAGACTTTTTGAAGACATAATTTATTTTCCTGATTTATATAATGATCTAGTGTTTTATGAAAATACCAAAATTTATGCTTTTAAACCGATACGGCCTCTGAACTTGTTTGAGATATAACTACCACCTATAATTGGTATCAATTCTGTATCTTAGTCAAGAACTTCCTCCAGCTTTTTCTGTTAAAGTCTTGCTTCTCATGCATAAGCCCTTAAAAATAATAGTATAACTTATTTTCATAAAGCAATAAAAATGCAGGTATAAAAATTAAGATATAGGTTTAAACGTTTTATTACGAATTTTTGGAGGGATGTTATGGGAAGAGTAGCTGGTAAAATTGCTTTAGTCACAGGCGGTGCATCGGGTCTTGGTTTTGCAGATGCAAAAGTTTTAGTCGAAGAGGGTGCAAAAGTTATTCTTACTGATATAGATGTAGAAAAAGGTAAGGCAGCTGCTTTAGAAATAGGTCCATCGGCTTCATTTATAAAACATGATGTTGGTTCTGAGCAAGATTGGATTGACGTCGTTAATAAAATTGACGAGTTACATGGAAACCTTGATATTTTGATAAATAATGCTGGTATTGTTTTTATGTCAAACCCAGTTAATTGTACTTTAAATGAATTTCGTATCTCTAACAGGATTATGTCTGAAGGCGTTTTCCTGGGTATGAAATATTCTTTGCCCCTGCTGCAAAAATATAGTGGAGGTTCTATTGTAAATATGTCTTCAACCGCGTCTCATCTAGGTTACCCTATGATTGCATATTCAGCTGCAAAAGGAGCGGTAAGATCTATGACAAAATCTATGGCCATTTACTGCAAAACCGAATCTTTATTGGTGCGTTGTAATTCTGTTCATGCCGGTGGTATCGAAACTCCCATGGTTCAGTTTGCTCAAGGTAGAGTTGGTGAGGCACCTGTTGATATTCCGGCTCAAGGCGTGTTACCAGCTGAATCGCTCGGTACTCCAAATGATGTAGCCAGAATGATTTTATACTTAGCATCTGATGAATCGCGATTTGTAACAGGTGCTGAATTTCTCATTGATAATGGGCTTATAGCCAGCCCAGCATATTAAGGACTTCTAATGGATTTTAATTTACGAGGAAAAAACGTTTTAATTACTGGGTCGACTAAAGGAATAGGACGCAGCATTGCAAATTTATTTGCTGAAGAAGGCGCTAATGTAGCTATTTGTTCTCGTTCGTCCGATAGTGTTAATAAAGCTGTTAAAGAAATAAGTCTTTTTGCTGATGGAAAAATTGTTGGTTCAGCATGTAATATAAAAAATAAAGAAGACTATATTTTTTGGATAAATGACATGGCAAAAAAATTAGGTGGTGTGGATATTTTTATTCCTAATGTGTCAGCAGGTGGCGGTATGGACGGTGAAAAGAATTGGTGGGAAAATTTTGAAATCGATATTCTGGGAACTGTACGCGGTGTTGAAGCCGTTATTCCGCATATGGAACAAAGTCAGGGTGGATCAATTGTTATGATAAGTACAACAGCGGCTATTGAAACATTCGTAGCCCCGCAGTCTTATAATGCAATGAAAGCTGCATTAATTACCTATGCAAAGCAATTATCTCAAGCTCATGGTGAAAAGGGCATACGCGTTAATAGTATTTCCCCTGGACCCATACATTTTGATGGCGGAGCTTGGGATAAAATTAAAATTTCGAAGGAAAATTTTTATCAACAAACTGAACAAACTCATGCACTTGGAAGATTAGGAACCCCTGATGAGGTTGCCAAAGCTGTTGTATTCTTATCAAGCTCTTTAGCCAGCTGGATAACAGGAGTAAATTTAGTTGTTGATGGAGGTTATACCAAAAGAGTTCAATTTTAATCATTAGAGGAAACAGTGAAAAAAATATTTGAACTAAAAAGCTGTATTTTAAAATTAGATTACTTTATTTAAATTTGTATTAAATTAAGTTTCCTATAGTCCTTCTTGACTACAAAAAATGATGAAAGTTATCAGAAATTATGGTTTACTTTTAATCAATCTAGAATTGAGAATAAGTTATACTCATAAAACGTCAAAAGACTATCTTGAAACATAGGTACACCTGATAAAATTAAACTGTAAAACAAAATTTTAGGTACAAGGATATTTATGAGCTTGCAACAAAGCCGAGACCAGCTGTTAAGTGCGTATCGACAAATGAAAACTATTCGTGAGTTTGAGGAGCGTCTTCATAAAGAAATAATGACCGGAGAAATTGCTGGTTTCACTCATTTATATTCTGGTCAAGAAGCAGTAGCTGTTGGGGTTTGTCAGCATTTAGACTCTGAAGACTTGATAGTTTCTACCCACCGCGGACATGGTCATTGCATTGCAAAAGGTTGTGATGTGAAAGGTATGATGGCTGAAATTTATGGACGTTCGACTGGATTAGGAAAGGGTAAGGGCGGATCAATGCACATCGCTGATTTTGACAAAGGCATGTTGGGCGCAAATGGTATTGTTGGTGCTGGTGGTCCCTTGGCTGTCGGTGCTGCGCTTTCTGCTAAGCTTGATGGGAAGGGTAAAGTAGGAATATGTTTTTCTGGTGAGGGATCAATAAACCAGGGAGCAGTCTTTGAAGCCATGAATATGGCTAAAGTTATTAATGCTCCAGCGATATTCGTTGTAGAAATAAATGGTTACTCTGAGCATACTGGGTCAAGTTATTCAGTAGGCGGTATTGATATAGCAAAACGCACTGAGGGTTTTGGATTGAAAACTATTGAGGCAGATGGTTGCGATTACCATGAAGTTTATGATGCAATGGCAGTATTATTAGACCACTCCAGATCTGGTAAAGGCCCAAGTGCTGCTATTTTTAATACTACAAGATTTTTTGGTCACTATGAAGGAGACCCGCAGAATTATAGAGCAAAAAACGAGGTTAAAGAGCATAGGTCTAATAGAGATTGTCTTAAAAAATTTCGTGAAGATAACTTGCCAAAAGAACTTATTTCAGCGGTTGATTTTGATGTTATTGATACCAGCGTAATGGCTTTAATTGATGAAGCAGTTGAGGAGGCTCGTAAAGCGCCACCAACGCCAATGGAGGAAATGGAAGCAGATGTTTACATTTCTTATCAATAGGAGTTCAGCATGGCTATAAAAACTTACAGAGAAGCATTAAATGAAGTTATGCACACGGAAATGGAGCGCGATTTAAATGTCTTTGTTTGCGGCGAAGATATATCTGGGGGTGCAGGTGGCACATCAGGGGAAAGAGAGGCTAGTGGGGGTATTTTTGGTGTAACCGCTGGATTGTTGCCACGGTTTGGTGAAGATAGAGTTATTGATACTCCAATATCAGAGAATACTATAGTTGGAATGGCTGCGGGTGCTTCATTAGCAGGAAAAAGAGGCGTTGCTGAAATAATGTTTGCAGACTTTGTTACTCTCGCATTGGATCAAATGATGAATCAAGCTGCTAAATTCCGTTATATGTCGGGCGGAAAAGCTAAATGCCCAATAGTTATTAGGGTTCCATATGGTGCAGGTATGAATATGGGGGCGCAACATTCACAAACTATGTATAATATAGTCACATCTGTGCCAGGGTTAAAATGTGTAATGCCAACGAATCCTGCTGATGCTAAAGGTTTACTGACAGCAGCTATTCGGGATGATGATCCTGTTGTATTTTTCGAGCATAAAGCAATGTACGGAATAAAAGGTGACGTACCGGATGGTGAATATATAATACCCTTCGGTCAGGCAGCAGTAATTAATGAGGGTGATGATGTTTCAATTATTGCTATGGGTAGGATGGTCTTATTTGCAAAAGAAAGTGTTGAAAAATTAAAGGCAGAAGGAATTAATTGCGACTTAATAGATTTGAGAACCACAAGTCCCTTAGATGAGAATGCTATCCTTGATAGTGTTGAAAAAACAGGCCGTGTTGTAATAGTGGATGAGTCGACACCTAGATGTTCTCTAGCATCAGATATAGCAGGATTTATAGTTAGTCATGGGTTTTCATCATTAAAAGCGCCTGTGCAACAAGTAACATCACCTCATGCTCCAGTACCTTTTGCTCGTGAGTTAGAACGTGCGTATGTTCCAAGTCCCGATAATGTCTCTTCTGCAGTGCGAAGAGTAATGAATTATAAATAGGCTGAATTATGACAAAAAATATTAGAGCTTTTACAATGCCGAAGTGGGGTATTGAAATGGAGGAGGGTGTGATTCGTGAATGGCATGCTAACGTTGGAGACAAAGTAAATGAAGGTGATATATTTGTAGTCATTGAGACTGATAAAATTGCAAACGATGTTGAACTTGAGTTTTCATCTACCCTTCGTTGGAGGTTAGAAGGTGAAGGTGATACCTATCCAGTCGGTGCTCTTATTTCTATTTTTGCTGAAGAATCTGTTACCGATGAAGAAATTGAAGATTTTCGAAATAGTTTCGTGGCTGTAGATGCTAGTTTTACAAATTCGAAAGAAAATGATGCGCCTATCAATACTTCGAAAGACAATGTTAAGATTCCTATTAACTTATCAATATCACCTATGGCTAAAGAGCTTGCTGAAAACCTTGGGGTTGATTTAACTTCAGTTGAAGGAAGTGGTCGAAAAGGTCGTGTTTCTTTGCAAGACGTTGAGCAAGCGGCAAAAACACAAGGCCTATATTTGAGTAGTAGTGGTGATGAAAATAATCCTCACGAAATTATTAAGCTTTCATCCATGAGAAAGACAATTGCTAAGCGACTAACAGAAGCAAATAGAGATATACCTCATTTTTATTTACGCTGTAAAATTAATATGGATAATTTGATTTATAGCCGTAAAGTGAATAAACAAGGCTCAATAAACGATTACATACTGAAGGCATGCGCTATAGCATTGAAGGCTGAGCCAGATGTTAATGTTAATTTTATGGGTGACTCTATTCATCGTTTTAAACATGCAGATATAAGCGTGGCAGTAGCTACTGATAGAGGTCTAATTACCCCGATTATACGTTCAGCAGATGATAAGACAATATCTGAAATATCAAATGAAATGAAAGAATTGGTCCAAAAAGCTAAAAATGAGTCATTGCAGCCTTCTGACTATCAAGGTGGTACCTTTAGTTTATCAAATCTGGGCATGATGGGAATTTCAAGTTTTGATGCCGTTATTAATCCGCCTATGGGAGCTATTTTGGCTGTTGGTTCATTAGAAGAAACCGTGCTTCCCAATGGCGCGAGTTCTCAAATAATGAATGCAACACTATCATGTGATCATAGGGCTATTGATGGGGTTTTAGGAGCTAAATGGCTTAAGTCATTTCGAGAGGCTTTGGAGAGTCCTGAGAATTTATAAATGTTCACATCTACTGATTTGATTGCATCTTTCAACTTAATCCAGCATGTGGTCTATATGTATTGCAATAGTTTTAGTTTTTTTTGTAAGTTCAAAGCCAAGGTTTCTATATTATTTTATAAAAAACATGAGTATATCCATGACTGAGAGTAAGAAAAAACTTAACGTTAGCCTGATAGTTGGCGGAGACTATCATGATCTAGATTACGTTCGTCATAGATTATTAGGCTTTCTCCTTGAGATACCGAATTTACGAACACGTTGTTTTGAAAGTTTTGATGATATTGATGAAATTTGTGATGCAGATTTCCTCATAACATATACCTGCAATGTTGTACCTAGACCTGAACAGGTACCGCATTTACGAGATTTTCTGATTTCTGGAAAACGATGGCTGGCGCTCCATGGTACTAATTCTTGGTTAGCTTTAAACGAAAATAAAGAGTGGTATACCCCATCTGGACATGAAGAGTATTTTAAGCTTTTGGGTTCGCAATTTTCAGCCCATCCACCAATTGAACCATATATTGTCCGGGTGATCGATAATGATCACATCGTTTCTGAGGGGTGCGATGATTTCGAAGTTGAAGGTGGAGATGAGCTTTATTATATGCATATGTTTGGCAAGGTCCGTATTTTAATGGAGGCTGTCACTCAGGGTGAAGCCAGAGGTTTTGCTGAACGTGAATGGGAGGCTGGTATGCGCCATCCTGTGGTTTATGAAAAGACAATTGAAAATGGAGCAATACTTTACTGTACACTTGGACACAGAAGAGGGCATTGGGATATGAAGCCTCTGACGGATTATTATAAAAAAGAAGAACTGGGTGCTTGGGAGCTTCCAATTTTTGATAAAATCATAAGAAATTCAATAAAATGGTTACTAAAAAATAATTATCAAGCTCAAATAATTAGTAAATCACTTACCTGTAATACCATACCGGCAGATTAATTATAAAAGCAAAAGTGCTAATAATTGAAATAAGTAAGTTATTTATCTGGTGGAAACCTCCACTAAAATAATTGTAATTTTTTCTTGAGACCATATAGTAATCTTTTATTTGGAATATCTGATATGAAATATTTTTTAACCGCCTTATTAGTTTTTTCTACTATTTATGAAGCTAAAGCTAACGACATTGATCGAACAGTTAAGCCTGAGTTTATGACCCAGAATGTTTTTGAAACTATTTTTTCAAATATAAGTAATTGGGGAAGATGGGGAGAGTTAGACCAATTAGGTACACTGAACTTAATAACTGATAAGAAAAGGGTGGAGGCCTCTAAATTAGTTATAACAGGACAAACTGTATCTTTATCTCTACCTTTAAATGAAACGAAAGATGCTATTAACGAGTCTCCATTTGTCCACGAACCTTTCATTTTTCCTGCAGCTTTTGGTATTCCGAAAGAGGCTTTGCCAGAAGCAGCAGGTGATAATTTTTCTGTAGCTTATCATGGTTTTGCACACTCCCATGTTGATGCAATCTCTCACTTTGGATACAAAGGAAAAATGTATAATGGGTACTCTTTTGAACTGTCTGAAGGTGGTTTTGAGAAACTAGGAGTAGAAAATATTGCGGAGTCAGGAATTATAACTAGAGGGGTACTGATTGATTTTCCAAAGTTTTTTGGTGTTGATTATTTAGAGCCTGGTAGAATCATAACAACAGAAGATATTTTAAATTGGGAAAAAAAGAAAGGAATTACAATAGGTTCTGGAGATGCTCTTTTGATAAAAACAGGAAGATGGAAAGCTGTTCAAGATAAAGGTCAATGGAATTTTGTTGAAAGTGCTGCTGGGATGCATGCTTCGGTCGCAGAGTTTTTAAAGAAAAGAGATGTAGCAATTATTGGTTGTGACGGTGTTTCAGATGTTATGCCATCGGGTGTTGAAAATAGATTTAATCCACTTCATGAACTTGTTATTGTTAGTTTAGGAATGCCAATTTTCGATAATTTAGACCTAAGAGCAGTTAGCGCTACATCTAATAGGTTAAATCGGTCAACTTTCATGTTAGTTGCTTCACCTTTAAAGGTAGAGGGGGCGACTGGGTCTCCATTGAACCCGATAGCAATTTTTTAATTTAAAATATGTTCCAAAAATATGTGATAAAGCTGAACTTTCTGAAGGTTCATTAGAGAACAAGCAATGTATATTGATGTACATGAATAAAATAATTGGCTAGTTTGATTTTTTCGCAGGTGCTAGTTTTTTTAATTCTTCTTGCATTTGGTTCATAAAAACGTATTTGCTAGTTAAAAAAAATATGAAAAAAATCCTTCTTGCATCTGTCTTTTTTATTTCCTCCTGTCAACAATCTAGTGATGTTGCAAAAATAGACTCAGCTCAATTAAATATCAGTAACTCTAATTCTGTAGAATCAATTAATACTCCTCAAATTATTTTACCAGGAGCCCCTGGACAGTCTTCAAGGGCCTTAGAGGTAGAAGAGGCAATAAAAGTAGCAAATAATAGCTATTCATTCGACGATTCTTCATTCATGCAAAATATGATTCCACATCACAGTCAAGCAGTTGAAATGTCTGATCTAGTAGCCGATCGTACAAATAGGGAGGAAATAATTGCCTTAGCGAACCGAATAAAGGCCTCCCAAGGTGATGAAATTGAGTTTATGAAAGTTTGGCTTATAGAACGAAATGAACCGCTCAAAGATGATAATCAAGGCAATCATAATTCTGATCACCAAAAAATGGAAGGAATGGCTAGCCCTGCGCAAATGCAGCAATTGTCTGATGCTAAAGGAACCGATTTCGACGAATTATTTTTAAGTCTTATGATCTCTCATCATGAGGGTGCATTGACTATGGTTGATAAACTTACAGATCAGCCTGGATCAGCGTATGATCCTATTCTTTATGATTTTATAAGTGATATTCGTAATGACCAGACAGATGAAATTGAAGTTATGAGTGCTATATTAAGTTCTTTTTCATCAGATCCAAGGGCTAAACTTTCAGCTGGTTTACTTGATGCAGAAGAGGCTTCAATGAATTTAGAACTTGTAAGTTTTTTACCTAAACCTGCAGGGTTTTTTGATCCAAACAATCCTTCTGGAATGCCTCCTGTTATTACAGAAGATAACGAAGAATTTGAGACCCGCGTTGATGATGGGCAGAGTCTTGATGATACAGAATGGAGTGACCGATCACCATTATTGAGTTTCTCTAATACGGATATGGCCTTTCATGAGGATATATTAGTAACAGGTAATTATCATGGATTTAATATTTATAAACTAGAGGATGACGGTATTCCAAGGCTTTACAGCTCTGTAGTGTGCCCAGGAGGACAAGGGGATGTTTCTATTGTAGGTGATTTACTTCTTATGTCTGTGGAGCAGACTCGCGGACGAGTTGATTGCGGTTTACAGGGAATCAGTGAGGACGTTAGTAAAGAGCGCTTTAGGGGTCTTAGAATTTTTGATATTAGTAATCTTGCAGTTCCAGTACAAGTAGGACAAGTTCAGACATGCCGCGGATCGCACACACATTCTGTTGTTGAGCAAGATGATATTCGATTGATAGTTTATAATTCTGGTACATCATCCATACGAGAAGAAGAAGAACTTGAAGGTTGTGTTGGTAGAATTCCTGGAGATAACCGCACAGCTCTTTTCCGCATTGATGTCATTGAAATTCCATTAGCAGATCCTTCAAAGTCGCGCATAATAGACAGTCCGGCAGTGTTTGCTGATGTAAAGACAGGAAGGTTGGCTGGCTTGTGGCAGGGAGGCGATCATGGAGAGTCCACACAGGACACTAATCAAACTGACCATTGTCACGATATTACAGTATTTCCTAAATCTAAGATAGCGGCGGGTGCGTGCTCAGGAAATGGAATTATATTTGATATTTCTAATCCGTTGAGTCCTAAGCGCATTGATGAAGTTATTGATCCTGGATTTGCCTATTGGCATTCTGCAACATTTAACAATGATGGTACAAAAGTTATTTTCACTGATGAATGGGGCGGAGGTAGTCGTCCAAGGTGCCGTGTTTATGATCCAAAAGATTGGGGTGCTGATGCCATCTATGAT
>Ga0222718_10005479_pt1 | contig 10281 bp, 9 predicted proteins | sample C33_27DmetaG_FD_165045 | JGI IMG/M metagenome (GOLD analysis project Ga0222718, IMG submission 165045) | Estuarine water microbial communities from San Francisco Bay, California, United States - C33_27D | ecosystem: Environmental > Aquatic > Marine > Unclassified | place: USA: California... | reverse complement strand
CTGGCGGATGCGTGGTTGGTGTGCTCGCTGCGGTATCCAAACGTTGCACCTTTGTGCTGCTGGAGGCGTTTGATCCAGCGCTTGTCATGGAACTTATTGAGGAATACAAGGGTTCGGCGATGCTTGCGGTTCCGACGATGTTGATCTCGATGCTGGAGCACCCTGATTATGCGAAGCGAGATATCACCTCGCTCGAAGCGATCTGTTCAGGCGGGTCAACGGTGCCGGCCCCGCTTGTCGAGCGCATCGAGAAAGAGACCGGTGCTGCATTCACCATTGTCTTCGGCCAAACCGAATGCTCACCCGTTGCGTCGATGACATCACCGCAGGACACAACGGTCGACAAAACACTCACGCTCGGTAGCCCGATGCCACACACCGAGGTGAAGATCGTTGACCCTGAAACTGGTGAGATTGTTCCGTGTGGAGAGCCAGGGGAATATCTCACCCGCGGCTATCACGTCATGATGGAGTACTTCGATATGCACGAGGCAACCGCTGCCGCAATCGATGACGAAGGCTGGCTGCACACCGGTGATCTCTGCATGATGGATGAGCGCGGTTACACCCGAATTGAAGGTCGGTTGAAAGACATGATCATTCGTGGTGGCGAGAACATCTATCCCCGTGAAATCGAAGATGTGCTGTTCGAGCACGACAGCGTTGCAGAGGTCGCAGTGATCGGGCTTCCGGATGAGAAGTGGGGAGAGACCGTTGCTGCAGTGTTGCGTCCGGCTCCAGGTGCAGAGTTGCGTCGCCAAGAACTATTTGACTACGTGAGGGCTTCGATCGCTCCTCACAAGACGCCTCGCGACTGGTTCGTCGTCAGCGAATTCCCACTCACAGGTAGCGGCAAGATTCAGAAATTTAAGTTGCAGAAGATGTCAGCCGAGGGCGAACTCACGCCACTCGACTGATGCATAGTCTCAGCGCGGAGGCATTCGAATAGCCCCGTCGAGGCGAATGTTCTGCCCGTTGAAGTAGGTGTTTCGAACGAACTCAAGCACAAGTGAGCCGAACTCTTCGGGCTTGCCGAGTCGTTTCGGGAACGGAACCGATGCACTGAGGTTTTCCAATACTTTTGGTGGTACGCCGAGCATCGGTGGTGTCGACATGATGCCTGGCATGATCGAGTTACAGCGCACACCTTGATCCATCAGGTCGCGAGCGATCGGAAGCACGAGACCGTTCACACCGGCTTTACATGAGCCGTATGCAACCTGGCCCACCTGAGCATCTTGTGCAGCAACTGATGCGGTCAAGGTGATGACACCGCGTTCACCATCTTCGAGTGGTTCAAGGTTCTCGATCATTCCGAGAGCAGACAGTGATGCCATGCGATAGCTCGCGACGAGAATGCCCATTGCGGAGTAGGCGTAATCTTCGGTTGACATGCGCTTCCAGCCACCGGTTTCGCGGTCACGCCCAACTGTCTTGCCGCCCTTGGTCGTCATCGCGCAATGCACAAGAATTCTTTCTTGACCGAATGCTTCTCGCGATTCGGCGAATCCATCGAGCACACTTTCTTCACTCGTAACGTCAACGCGACAGAATTGCCCTCCAATGTCGTGAGCAACCTCTCGACCGGCCTCTTCATTGAGGTCGAACACGGTGACCTGTGCTCCTGCACCCGCAAGTGCGTAGGCGCTTGCCCGTCCGAGCCCCGAGGCGGCTCCCGTAACAATCGCGTGAGTAACTCTTTGTTCGATCTGCATCACTGCCTCCTTCTGCTTGCGAACGTACCGAGCGAAACGATGAAGAGAAGAAGCGGACACCCAAACCTACAATTCAATGAGGTTTGCCCACTCGGTCGTCCGTCGAACGGCTTTGACGACATCTGACAAGAAGGAAAGAACATGAAGATTGCAACTGCAGCAGGACGAGCAGTCATCGTGATCGGTGATGCAACCGTCGATATCGCAACAGCGTCAGAAGGCTGCTTTGGCCCCGACATGATGTCAGTGCTCGAGAATTGGCGTGAGTTTCGTGACTTCGCGGTGAATATCACCGAGGGGACAGATGCTCTTAACATGGCTGCGCTTCAGCAGCCCGTTTCAGCTCCGCGGCAAGTGTTTGCGATCGGCCTTAACTATCGCCAGCACGCAGAAGAGGCGGGCATGGAGGTCCCCGAGGTTCCCGCAACCTTTACGAAGTTCGCATCGTCGTTGTCGGGACCGTTCGACGACATCCCCATCGTTGGATCATCGGTTGACTGGGAGGTAGAACTCGTTGCGATTGTTGGTCAGCAGGCTGACAACGTGTCGGTCGATGATGCGTGGTCGTATGTCGCTGGTCTCACCGTCGGACAAGACATCAGCGATCGCAAACTTCAGATGGCTGCTGGACGCCAGTTCTCACTCGGTAAGTCACGCCGAGGCTTCGGACCAATGGGCCCGTGGATTGTGACTCCTGACGAATTTGAGAATCCGGATGACCTTGCCCTTGGTTGTTCGGTTGACGGTGAAGTAGTCCAAGATGCCCGTTCAAGCGACCTAATCTTCAATATTCCGACCCTGATCGCCGAGCTTTCGTCTGTGCTCACTCTGTATCCGGGTGATGTCATCTTCACTGGTACACCAAGCGGGGTCGGCATGGCGTGCACACCGCCTCGGGCACTTGCGCCCGGAAACGTGCTCGAGACCTGGATTGAAGGAATCGGCACCATGCGCAATGCCTGCGTGTAATCGGCGCCCCGAGTGCTGGTCGCTCAGGCGTTGCCTGCGACCATAGGGAATGCCAAAACTTACATCTGAAGAAGTTGAGCAGTTCTTCGAAGAGCCGGGGCACCTTGCAAGGATCGGAACTGTTGACAACGACGGCATGCCGCGCGTCGTTCCGCTGTGGTTCATCATTCGAGATGGGCAGCTGCTGTTCACCCCGCGTACCCCGGCCCTCATCTGGAGAAACCTTCAGCGCGATCCGCGTGTCGGTATCTCGATTGATGAGGAATCCCATCCCTGGCGAAAGGTCACGGTGCAGGGTGTGGTTGAAGTTGTTCATCACCCGGGGAATGATGATGAATGGCGTGATCTCTATCGAGCGATTGCTCGCCGCTATGTGCCCGATGGCGCTGCAGATGACTATGTCGATGGCACCGATGATCAGCCACGTGCGTTGTGTGCAGTGAACCTTTCTTCTGCAGAGACCAAATTGACGACGTGGCGGATGCCTCGGCGGGGAGAGGACATTCGTGGTGTGTGGCACCAGCGGTATTACGCCTCCGGAACGAAGTGGTCTGACACATAATCTTTCCGTCTCGTGTATGCCTACCTAACGTTTGTTAGGTTTATGCGGATGCGGCGGACACGCGACACCTCGAACGGCAGGCAGCGTGTGCTTGATGCTGCAGCCGAACGGCTCGTCGCCCAGGGCTACACGGCTACGACACTCCGAGAAATCGCCGCTGATGTCGGCATTAAGGCAGGGTCGATCTACCACCACTTCGACTCGAAAGAAGATCTCTTCATCGAGGTGTTCAGCCGTGGAATCGAGGTCATGGTTGAAGCATTCGAGAGCATCGATGCATCACCCGACCTGTGCGACACCGTCAATGACCGAATTGAATTGTATGTTCGAGCACACCTCGGCGCACTGTTTGAGCACGGCTCGTACACCGCCGCTCACGTCACCGCCTTCTTTACTGCGCCGAACGAACTGCGCTCGGCAATCGTTCCCCTCCGAGATGACTACGAGCATCGTTGGAACTCACTCCTTGCAGATGTGCTTCTCGACGTCGAGGCTTCGCGGTTACCTCTCGCACGTCTCTTTCTCTTTGGCGCAATGAACACAACGATCGAATGGTTCGATCCGCTCGGCGATCTCAGCCTCGATGGCTTAGCCAATCTCATTACTGTCCAATTCCTTGAGGGTGTGCATTCCCTCAACCTTCAACGGAGCACACAATGACGTTCCAGATAATTCAAAGCCGAGTCGATCCGGCGAGTGAGCTCTTTGCCACTAACACCACCGCGTATGGCGATCTGGTCAGCACGCTGCGTGAGCGGCAGCAGATCGCCATCGATGGTGGCCAAGGACGGCAAAAATCCATTGATCGTCACCATGCTCGCGGCAAGGTAATGGCTCGGGATCGAATCGATCTCGTCACCGATGACAACACGCCATTTCTCGAATTCTCAACTCTTGCGGCGTGGGGTCAGTACAACGACGAAGCACCGGGTGCAGGAATCGTGACCGGTATCGGAGTGGTGCACGGCGTGCCATGGGTGTTCATCGCGAATGACGCAACGATCAAGGGCGGATCACTTCTGCCGGTGTCGATCAAAAAACATGTACGGGCCCAAGACATTGCGGCAGAAAACGGCCTTGGAGTGATCTACCTCGTCGACTCTGGTGGGGCATTCCTCCCATTGCAGGATGAAATTTTCCCCGACCGAGACCACTTCGGTGGAAGCTTTCACCGGCAGGCCCGAATGTCAGCTCGTGGACTTCCTCAACTCTCGGTCGTCCTCGGCGGTTGCACCGCTGGTGGAGCCTATGTTCCTGCACTCAGCGATGAGGTCATCATGGTCGAAGGAATTGGCCGAATTTTCCTCGGTGGTCCGCCGATTGTGAAAGCCGCGCTCGGAGAAATCATCGACCCTGACGACCTTGGTGGTGCCGTCAAACACACACGGGTTTCGGGCGTGAGCGACAACATTGTGTCGACCGAGCACGAGGCGTACGCACGTCTGCGAGAGATCTGTGCAACAACAAACCGACGACGGGTTGATCATGACGGTGGGTGGCTCGAGCGAACTCCAGTTGATCCACCGGCGTACCCCGCGGACGACATCTACGGCATCATCAATGCCGACAGTCGGATCCCTTTCGATGCAACTGAAATCATTGCTCGACTTGTTGACGGTTCAAGGTTTGCCACCTTCAAACCCGAGTGGGGCACATCGATCATCACTGGCTTCGCACGCATCCACGGCTACCTCGTTGGGGTGATTGCAAATAACGGGATCATTTTCTCTGAAGCAGCTCTGAAGGCAACGCACTTCATTGAACTCTGCGAACAACGCCGGATACCACTGCTGTTTCTGCAAAATACGACCGGGTACATGGTTGGTGATGATGCGGAGGCAAGTGGCATCGCAAAACATGGTGCGAAGATGGTTGCCGCTGTCGCAAATGCAACAGTCCCGAAGTACACCGTGCTCATCGGTGGAAGTTACGGCGCCGGCAACTACGGCATGTGCGGACGTGGGTTTGACCCACGGTTCCTCTTCGCTTGGCCGAACTCACGTATTGCAACAATGGCTGCAGACACTGCCGAAACAGTGCTCGTCGATATCCGACGTGCCGGTCTCAAGGCAGATGAAACCTCCGAAGAGCAGATTGCCGAAATTGCTCGGACAATCCGCGAACAGTACGAGACCCAGAGCGATCCGTATTACGCCACCAGCCGACTTTGGGATGACGGATTAATTGACCCGGTGCATACCAGAGATGTGCTCGGCCTCTGTCTCTCTCTAGCCGCACGACAGGACGAACCGGCAGCAGGTCCGGGAATCGTCTACAGGATGTGAGGAAAAAGCCATGAAGATCCTCATCGCAAACCGTGGAGAGATTGCACTCCGAATCGCCAGCACTGCGCGGCGACTCGGCCATGAAGTTGTCGGTGTAACCACTGCTGTCGACGCCGCATCACAACATGCTCGTGTGCTGAACGCTGTCACCGTCTCTTCATATCTCGATGGCACCGCAATTATTGGGGCAGCTCAGAACGCTGGATGCAGCGCCATTCACCCTGGCTACGGCTTTCTCTCAGAAAACGCAGATTTTGCCCGAGATGTGAATAACGCCGGTCTCACGTGGATCGGTCCGAATGCAGATGTCATCAACTCGATGGGTTCGAAGATCAACGCCCGCGCGATTGCAGAATCTGCTGGCGTTCCGCTGATTCCTGGGTACGCAGAATCTCAAGTAGACGATGATCTCCGTTCTGCTGCGGAACGCATTGGATATCCAGTGCTGATTAAGGCATCGGCTGGTGGTGGCGGTCGTGGAATCCGAATTGTTGAAATCGCCGATCAGTTTGCAAGTGCACTCGACGAAGCGAGAAATGAAGCAGAGCGAGCATTCGGAGATAGCAGCGTCATCGTTGAGCGGTATGTACAACAGCCACGACATGTCGAGGTTCAACTCATCGGCGACAAGCATGGCCGAGTCGAACATCTCGGCACGCGTGAATGCTCTGTTCAACGGCGCTATCAGAAACTCTTCGAAGAAGCCCCGGCACCGAACCTTCCTGACACAACACGCGAAGGGCTTCATGAAGCCGCTGTTCGACTTGGAACAGCAGTTGGGTACGACTCTGCCGGCACTGTCGAATTTGTTGTCGATGGCAGCTCCGGGGAGTTCTTCTTCCTAGAAATGAACACTCGCCTTCAAGTGGAACATCCGGTTACAGAAGAAATCACTGGCCTCGACCTTGTTGAGCTCATGATCAATGTCGCCGATGGTCAACCCTTGCCGGCCGAGCTCGACGAGGTGACCTTTACCGGCCACGCATGCGAAGCCCGAATTGCCGCAGAAGATGCAAGTCAAGGCTTCATGCCATCGATCGGAACTATCGACATTCTTGAGGTGCCGGCGAATGTCCGCTGGGACTCCGGTGTCGTTGCAGGAAGTTCGATTACTCCACACTTCGACTCAATGGTGGCGAAGCTCATCGTGTCCGGCAGTGATCGACCGGCAGCTCTTGCCGCAATGCGCTCTGCGCTCGATGAGCTCTTAATTGCTGGTGTGACGACCACCACCGGATTCCATCGTTGGCTCCTCGACCAAGACGCACTCGTCGAGGCGCGGGTGACAACACGACTTCTTGATGCGATTGAACTGCCGGCGTCACCTGACCTTGCGACCGATATCGCCGCTGCGCTGTGGCGTGAACACCGACGAGGTGGGGCATCCAACGTGTGGTCCGAAATCGGATCATTACCAATGACGCCTCACGCACATCAGCGGTCGTTGGGGCTCCGCTCTGATGATGGCGAAATTCATGAAGTTGCCGATACGAGTGAGGGTCTTTCGTCGAATCCAGTACGAAGCCTCATCGATGGTTCGACCCGTCGTATCGTCATCAATGTCAGTGGACACACCCAAGCGTTCACCGTTGTGTCGCGAACTGAACGCTGGGCGGCTGACCCAACTGGACGCTCCGCGGGTGGCGATGCGCTCGTCTCACCGTTCCCGGCTGTTATTGCTGAAGTGCGAGTGAGCCCGGGTGATGAATTGAAAGGCGGCGATGTCGCCGTCGTCATCGAAGCGATGAAGATGCTGCACTCGATAACGGCAAGTGGCGCAGCAACCGTAAGTGAAGTGCTTGTCGCAGTTGGTGATCAAGTCGCCGGCGGACAAGAACTCATCAGATTGACCAGCGAGAACGAATAACGACTTCTGAGGAAAGGACCCTGAAATGACCCACAGAAATATTTACATGACCGATGAACTGCAAGCGATTTACGATCAGACCGTTGAGTTCGTCGAACGAGAAGTGACACCCCACGGTGAGCAATGGGAACTTGATGGCAAAGTTCCGCGCGACGTACTGAAGAAAATGGGTGCGCTTGGCATGTTCGGACTTCGAGTTCCGGAAGAGCTCGGCGGCCTCGGGCTTGGCATGTTGGCCTCGGCAACGTTCTCTGAGGCGCTCGGAGCATCCACCTTTGGAGGGTTTGATGTGAGTGTCCTCGTGCACACCGATATGGCTGGCCCACATCTCATTAACTCTGGAACGAAAGAGCAGCTTGAGCATTGGCTGCCAGGCGTGTTGTCTGGTGACACGATTCTGTCAATCGGTGTGTCTGAGCCCGACGCGGGCAGTGACGTGGCTGGCATGAGAACAACCGCCGTGCGCGATGGCGATGGTTGGCGCATCAACGGCACCAAGACATACATCACAAATGCGGTGTACGGCAATATGACGATCGTCGCTGCCCGCACAAGTACCGAGAATCGCTACGGCATCACCATGTTCTTGGTTCCTGCCGGAACGGAGGGTTTCTCAGTAGCAAAGAAACTCGACAAGCACGGATGGCGTTGCTCTGACACCGCCGAACTCGTCTTCGACAACGTGTGGGTCGGCGACGACCAGGTACTTGGCACAGTCGATCGAGGGTTCTACGAGACCATGCGCAACTTCCAGAACGAGCGCATGGTGCTCGTTGGAATGGGTGTCGGTGCTGCTCAAGTTGCACTCAACCAGACCCTTGAACACGTCCAGAACCGTCCGGCATTTGGTGGCCATCTCTGGGATCTCGGTGCAATCCGACAGCGGCTTGCCATGCGTCAAGCCGAACTTGATGCTGTTCGGGCCTCGATGTACCACGCTGCCTGGATCGGTGATGTTGGTGAAGACAACGTGAAAGAGATGTCAGGCGTCAAGGCGTACGGGGCTGAAGTCGTGAACAACATCATGTACGACTGCGTGCAATTCCACGGCGGCATGGGCTACATGCGCGAGACACCGGTCGAGCGGATGAGCCGCGATGCGCGAATTTTGCCGATTGGTGGTGGAGCAACCGAAGTCATGCTGGAAGAGGTAGCAAAACGATCGGTAATTGCGTGAACCAAATCGGTCGACTGCGTTCACTCTTGTTCGCCCCGGCGGTGCGCCCCGACTTCATTGCCAAGCTCCCTGAGCGTGGGGCTGATGCAGTGGTTGTCGATTGCGAAGACGCAACTCCGGCTGGTGCTAAAGACCTTGCCCGGCAGCACGTGCGTGAACTAGTACCTGCACTAGCGGCACAGTGCAAGGTCACCGTACGGGTCAACGCCGTTGCAAGCGAATGGTTCGAAGATGACATTCGTTCAGGAGTTGTTCCAGAGGTTGCGGCGATCGTTGTGCCAAAAATCGACAGTGTTGATGCGCTCAATACGGTGAACGACGCCTTGGAGGCGAACGCTCTCGGTCACATCGGAGTGATCGCCGGTATTGAAACCGCTCTTGGGGTTGCAGATGCGCGGCAATTGCTCGCCCACAATCGGGTGATCGCTGCTTACTTTGGCGCTGAAGACCTCATCGCCGATATGGGCGGTGTTCGGACAGCATCGAATGAAGAAGTGCTGTACGCACGAAGCGCAGTTGCACTCGCGGCGCGCCTTGGCGGAGTCCCACTTCTTGATCAGGTGGTCACCGACTTCAGAGATGACGAACGTTTTGTTGCAGAGTGCGCACAAGCAAGAGCGATTGGCTACTCGGGCAAACTGTGTATTCACCCCGGTCAGGTTCCTTTGGCGAACGCAGCGTTCGTTCCATCGGCCGAAGAGGTCGACCGGGCGCGTCGTTTGCTTGAGGTATATGAGCGAGCGACATCCGAAGGTCTCGCCGCAATTGATTTTGAAGGCCAGATGGTTGATGAACCCCTGGCAGTCCAAGCACGTCGTATCGTCGCGACGGCTGAGGAATAGGAGTACAAATAATGGCTGACATCATCCCCAAAGGAATGTGGTTCGAAGAACTCACACCAGGTCTTGTTGTGCAACATGCGCTCCGTCGCACGGTGACCGAGTCAGACAATGTGCAATTCACTGTGGCGACGATGAACCCTGCGCCCCTTCACCTCGACTTTGCGTACGCCGAAACAACGCAGTTTGGCCGGCCGTTGGTGAACTCGATGTTTACGGTCGCTCTCGTCGTAGGACTTTCTGTTCATGAACTCACGCATGGAACGACCGTTGCAAACCTTGGGTTCGAGAAGGTGAACTTCCCGGCGCCGGTGTTCCATGGTGACACCATTCGAGTCGCGTCAGAAGTGCTTGAGGCTCGGCCGTCAAAGTCACAAGATGATCGAGGAATTGTCACGTTCGAACACCGCGGGTACAACCAAGACGACGTACTTGTCTGCACTGCTGTTCGACAGGCGATGATGCATCGCCGCCCAGGCTGAGAGTTGAACTAGTCAGAGGATTTCACTGAAGCAAGACTTGCTTCAGTGTTCTCAGGAATGGGTGGCAGTCGAAGTGTGAGCAGCCAGGTGAGGGCGACAAACACTGCGCATCCAGCAAGTGCGACGGGCAAGCCACCAGCCAGAAACAGCAATCCTGAGAGCAGGGTCCCAACAAGCCGTCCGGCCGCGTTCGCCGAGTAGTAGAAACCAACGTCGAGTGCAACACCCTCGTCATTCGAGTAGGCGAGAACTAAGAACGAGTGCAACGCCGAGTTCATTGCAAACACCGCACCGAACGTGACGAGACCGATCACGACTACCCAGGTTCGAGCAACATCAAGTGCAACAAGGGTGGCGAGAGCGGTGGCGGTAACAACAAGAATGA
>Ga0222718_10005477_pt1 | contig 10284 bp, 9 predicted proteins | sample C33_27DmetaG_FD_165045 | JGI IMG/M metagenome (GOLD analysis project Ga0222718, IMG submission 165045) | Estuarine water microbial communities from San Francisco Bay, California, United States - C33_27D | ecosystem: Environmental > Aquatic > Marine > Unclassified | place: USA: California... | reverse complement strand
GCGCAGTGCCTTCAGATCACCCAGGGCACCGGTCGGACATGTCTGAACGCACTGCCCGCAGAACGTGCACGACGAGTCCTTGAGCAGTCCTCCGAACTCGGTCGTAATCTGCGTGTCGAACCCGCGGTTCATGATTGAGATCGCGTAGTCGCCTTCCTGCTCGGCGCAGACCCGCACACAGCGGTAACACGAGATGCAGTTGTCGTAGTCCCGCAGGATGAAGGGGTTCGGGTCGTCCGGATGAGAAACGCCCGATTGCTTCCCCGCAAAGCGACCGGTTTGAGCGTCGTAACGATCAACGAGCGTCTTCATCTCCTGAGAGGCGTATCCGGACAACTCGTCGACGACGACCTCGCGGTTCTCTGAAACCACCATCTCCAGGAGTACCCGCCGATGCATCTCCAGCTTTCCGCTCTTCGTGGTGACCCGCATACCGGGCTCGGCCTTTGTGGTACAGGAGGCGACCGGGTTTCGCGCACCTTCGAGTTCTACGACGCAAAGCCGGCAGCCACCGAAGGCATCGAGCCGGTCGTCATAGCAGAGTGTCGGGATCTCTTTCCGGTGTCGTTCTGCGACCTCGAAGAGAGTCTCGCCTCTCTCGAACGGGACTTCTTCTCCGTCGAGAACAATGGTTCGTCCGGTCGGTTCACTCATCGTGTCGTTCCGCTGTGTAGTCAGTCGCCGGCGACGTGCTTTTGCACGGCATCCGGAAAGTATCTGAGGAGGCTCTCCGTGATAAGCGGGGCAGCCTGACCCAGCCCGCACGCAGAAGTCTCTTTCATCGTCTTGTTGAGGTCGTTCACCTCATCCAGCCACGCCTCGAGATCCTCCGGCCCGGCCTTGCCCGCCAGCCGCTCCGTAAGACGCTGAGTCCCAATCCGGCAGGGAAAGCACTTTCCACAAGACTCTTCGGCGAAGAACTCCATGGCCATGTGAGAGACCTCGACCATGTCACGCGAATCGTCGAAAACCATGATACCGCCGGCACCAAGGAAGGAACCCTTCGAGCGGATGGAAGGTTCATCCAGTGTGACATCGAGGTCATCTCCAGCGAGGAAGCCGCCGGAGAGGCCTGCCATCGTCACAGCCTGCAACGTGCGTCCGTTCGGTATGCCGCCCGCCCATTCGTCGATCAGTGTAGACAGCGGTAGCCCAATCGGCACTTCGTAGTTTCCTGGACGGACGACGTCACCGGACAGGGAGATCACCTTTGTACCCGCGTGGCTGCCCAGCCCCAGACTCCGGTACCATTCTGGCCCGTGAACGATGATCGGGGGCACGGAGGACAGGGTCTCGACATTGTTCACCGCGGTCGGCGTACCCTCGTACCCGTGTGTGACAGGGTAGGGCGGGCGATTCCGCGGAAACGGGTGTTCGCCCTCGAGCGAATTCAGGAGGGAGGTCTCTTCACCGCAGATGTATGCGCCAGCGCCGCGACGCAGGTAGATCCGAATTTCGTTGCCCGTGCCGAAGACATCATCACCCAGGATGCCTGCGGCTTCTGCCTCTGCGATCGCTCCCGCCAGGAGGTGCTCCGTCTCCGGGTACTCGTACCGGAGGTACAGGAAGGCTCGAGGTGCACCGGTAGCGAAGCACGCCAGCGCCATGCCTTCAAGGACGGCATGCGGGTCATGGTCCATCAGTGCGCGGTCCTTGAAGCAGCCGGGCTCGCCTTCGTCTGCGTTGCAGACCACGGTCTTGGGACCACCATCGGCTTCGGCCACTGCGCGCCATTTCCGCCCGGTCGGGAAGCCCGCGCCGCCGCGGCCCGCCAGGCCACTCTCGTCGATCAGGTCGATCAGCGCGTCGGGTGTCAGCGACGTGACTGCCTTTTCGAGTGCGGCATAGCCCCCGCTGCGCCGGTACCCGTCGAGGGTCTTGCGGTCCGCCTCACGGATGTGGGCAAAGACGCACTCGTCGTAGGTGCCCTGTTTCGCGGGCGGCGCCGGTGTCTCTCGGACGGCCAGGTCATTGGCAGAGATTCCGACCAGCGTCTGACCACCGCGGATCACCGGTATGGGCTCATCACATCGACCGCTGCAGGGCATGCCCGTTGCACCCTCGAGCCCGGCAACGAGGTCGTGCGCGCCCCTCAGGCAGCAGATTGGCCCCGTGCAGACGCGGGGCGCTTCGAAGCCACCTGCCTCGCGCGCGAAGTGATGATAAAAGGTGATCGTACCGAACAGATCAGCGATCGGGATTCTGAGACCCTTTGATACAGCCCTCAGGGCATCCTCGCTCAGGTAGCCATCTCGCTCGTGCATTTTGTGCAGGAGCGGAAGCAGCGGGGCTTCCTCGGTCTTCGCCTGGGCGATGAGTTCGTCGTTCGTCGGCAACATGCCATTCCTTCGGGCGCAGCCATGGATTTCCATCGGAGAATTGCGCTCGGACCCGCTTGGCACAACAGCTACGTGATCGCGTCGCCCACGACCGAGCGCAGACCCCACCCCAGACCGAGGTGTCCAGGCAGCAGCAGGGCGAAGAACATCCCGTTCTGGTGCCCCGACAACGGCGCCAGCTGCCAGAGGAGACCGACCAGCGCAAGCGTGGTACAAACCCAGGATACGGTCAGGGCCCGACGGCTCCAGACGGGGTCGAGGTGCGAGAGTGGAAGCGAGACCGCAACCAGCAGGAGCAGGGGGTTCGCCAGGAAGAGGTTTTCGTTCCAGGTCGAAAACACATGATCGGTGAAAAGCAGTCCGGTCAGGATCAATCCGAGCAGGCCGAACAGGCCCGACCACGCTGCGGCGATCCCGTAGACGATACGACGTCCGATCGTCGACGTTCGGACCGCTGGAAGGGCGAGTGACCCAAACACCGCGCCCAGGAACAGGCCTACGAACAGAAACTGCCAGAGCCATCGCGGAGGACTGAGCTCCTCTGGGGGGCGTGTGGATGGCACCGCGATTTCCTCGGACAGGACCAGCGGCCCCACCGAACCATCGGCACGGACCACGTCGAAATCACGGATTGCATCCCGCAGCGTCAGCGGGAGAAACATCTCTTCCCACACGGTCAGTTCGACGTCTGTCGGTGCGCCCAGCAGCGCATCCATTCCTGCGTAGATGAGCGGGTCGACCTGCGTCAGCCGTCGCGTGTGCCACCGGTAGCTGGTGTGGGTGTGGACCTCACCAAATCCCTCCTCCAACCGACCGCCGAGGACGAGGTCGAGCAGGTCTCGGACACGCGTGGAGCAGTTGTCGAGGAAGTATTGGTAAAAATAGTCGCGGTTCTCGGGTTGGGCGTTGTTCTCGGCGAAGGCCTGAAGCTCCAGCCGCTCCGCGGGTGTGAGGGCGAGTTCCTGAAGGACGACCTCTCGGTTGGCCTGCGCATACGCGCCGAGCATGGCGCGCGTGTCGAAGGGGGCCATCATGTAGAGCATGCGCCCCTGGAGGAAGCGGACGATGAACTCAACGGGCTGTCCGAAGCTGAAGATGCCCCAGTTGTACGAGACGTCGTATCCGGTGCGGGTGTCGAGAACCCGCAGAGCGTTGTGCCCGTAGCGCTCCCACACCGCGTCTCCGGGGCCCGCGGTCACGAGCCACACGCGGAGGTCGCTGCCCGGTTCGGCCTCCTGACCCGCCGCGTTCGCGGGCGCCAGCAGGAAGATGACCAGGCTCAGCGCGATCAGGCCGTGGCGAAGGACAGGGGCGTTCATGCGCTCAATCTGACAGGAGCCCCGCAGCGGACCAACTCGAGGCGGCCCCTCGAACCTCCGCCCTCGAAGGGATAGCTTCCGACTCCATCGCGAGGACCCTGTCGCGAGTCCCTTTGCAAACCGACGAAATACGTGTCTGACGAGCAGGTCGAGGAACTGAAACGGAAGCCGGTGGTCTTCTTCGTCGATGACGAAGAAGGCATCCGCCACATGACAAAACGTCTTCTACGCACGCGTGGGTTCGACATGATCGGAGCCTCCTCCGCGGCGGAAGCCGCCGAGGTGATCGACCGATTCGAAGGGGACATCGACGCCGTTCTCATGGACATCAATCTGCCTGACGGCTGGGGTGCACAGGTGGCCCAGCGTCTCATCGCGGTACGACCGGACCTTGCCGTCGTCTACACGACGGGCTTCGCGGAGATCGATCCGATCCAGTCCGGTGGGCTCGTGGGAGCGGAGCAAGTAATTCGAAAGCCGTTCACCGGCGACCAGCTGGCGGATGTCCTCACTCGTGCGATCGAGTCGAAGCGTGGCCGGCGTTAGGCCGGGTTTTGCCGTTGCGGTCGGCGTGACAGTCTGGCTGGGTGGCCTGCTGATCGCGCTCGTGCTCGGCATGGGCTCGGTCTACGTCGTCGTATCCGGCGTATTCCTTTCTTCCCGCGTGTGGGCGCGCCTGCGTACCCGGCGCGACCAGCTGATGCCCGGGGAGATCCGGATTGACCCCCCCGGGAGCTGACCTCCAGCAAGACCCACGCGACGAGAGCGCGACATACGGCTACCTCGTCTTCGGTCGTTCGACCTGCAATGGGATGATGTCGGCCATGTTCGCTTGCGCGCCGAGCAGGTGCTCGACGAAGTACTCCGCCCTCAGCCAGAACCAGTAGTCGCCCATCGTTCCGTAGCCGTGCCGCTGGCCCGGAAAGACGAAGTAGTCAAACCGCTTGTTGGCCTGGATCAGGGCTTCAGCCATCCGATGCGTGCCCGCATGATGGACGTTGTTATCGATGTTTCCGGTCGTGAGCAACAAATGGCCCTTCAGGTTGGCCGCGAGGTCGGAGTTCGCCTCGATGTCGTACTCGAAGGTGGAGTTGCCCTCATCGTCGACGACTTCGTTCACTCCGTGGTGGGTCTCTGACCACCAACGATTGTAGACGTCGTTGTTGTGGTTGCCGGAGGACGACACCGCGACTTTGAAAAAGTCCGGGTAGACGAGCATGGCGGCCGTAGACATGAAGCCTCCGCCCGAGTGTCCGTAGATCCCGACTCGGTCGAGGTCGATAAAGTCGTGACGGTCTCCGAGTTGTTCGATCACGAACTTCTTGTCATCGAGGCCGTAGTCGCGCAGGTCTCCGTACCCGTAGTTGTGATACCACTTCGAGCGGGCCGGATTTCCGCCTCGGTTGCCCAGCGTGACCACAATCACGCCAAACTGTGCCAGGCCCTGCTCGTACTGATTGGTCGACCAGAACTTCGAGACTGACTCGGTCTGCGGGCCCGGGTAGACGTACGCAACGATCGGATAGCTCTTCTCAGGATCGAAGTCGTACGGCTTGTACATAACGCCGTAGATGTCGGTGACGCCGTCGGCGGCCTCGGCCACGAATGGCTCGGGGAAGCTGTAGCCGGCGCCGTCCAGAGCCGAAAAGTCCGCGACTTCGAGGTCCAGAATCTTCGTGCCGTCTGCGCCGTAGACCGCCGACGCCGGGATGGTATTCACCCTCGAGTGGCTATCCACAAAGAAGCGGCGCGATTCACCCATCGCAAAGCGGTGGTCGAAGTCACCCGGGTTGAGCAGCGTGATCCCCGAGCCATCGAGGTTTACCCGATACAGGTGCTGGTAGTATGGATCCTCACCGGCCTCGCGCCCCTGACCGGTGACGAATGCGTACCCGTTCACCTCGTCGACGCCGACGATCCCATCGACGTGCCAGGCCCCGGATGTCAGGCGATTCTGAAGTAAGCCGTCGGCCGAGTACCGATAAATGTGGGCCCACCCGTCCTGCTCGGACCACCAGAGCCAACTGCCATCGGCCAGGCGACGTGGCTGACGGGTCTCCATGTAGGTGTTGAGGCTGTCGACGAAGATGTCGCGAAAGGTCCCGGTGGACGGGTCGGCGACGCTGAGCGCGGCCCGATGTCGATCGCGGGAAATACGCAGGTAGTAGAGCTCTTCGGACGTCTCAGACACCCATTGCTGCAAGCGCGGCTCATCAGAGTCTTGGTACACGAACTGCTCTGCATTCACGATGGTAAGGTCCGGGTCGGTCTCCGTATCGTCGGCGACGGTGACCTGACTCCGACTCTCGAGGTCGTAGATGACGATCTCGTGCTGGTCGACGTGCTCCTCGCCGGGCATCTCATAGGCGTAGGTCTCGAGCTCGGGTCTGTCATTCCCTGTCGTGTGGATCACCCAAAGCTTCTCGACCTCGCGATAATCCGTACGCACCAGTGCAAAGTGCCCGGAGTCCCGGGACCAGGTAAGACTGGCTCGTTTGCGATCGTTCTTGTTTTCCTCGCGGGAGACATTGGTTTCGCCCCGGCCACTCCCGTTCGCGGCATACGAGTAGTACTCCTCGCCGTCGGTCGTGAGTTGCACTTCGTCGACGTCGACCTCGTTTTCCGCCTCTTCCGCTTCGTCGCCATCCTGGCCGCGGCGTGCATCGAGGATCTGCTGATAGTCGGCGCCTGACATCATCCAGAGGTTGTAGTCACGCACGAAGACCACGGTCTGGCCGTCCGGGGACACGCTGGCCCAGGCGGGGTGGTCGTTGGGCTCCTCGTAGTCCTGCAGAAGACGCAACATCTGCGTGGAGACTGTGAACTCGAAGTGATGTACACGCTTGTCCGAACGTTCACGCGCACGATCACCCTCTTCCTGCTGCTCCTCGTCGTCCTCCTCGTCCCCCGCTTCATCCTGAGACGACTCGACGTCGAATTGAAACGTGTCATCGCTGATAAAGCGGATGTTCGTGATCGGGAGATGTTGTCCGTCCCAGGGGTCGCGTGTGATTCGGGTGAGCTCCGCCGCCATCACATCATTGTCGAATAGCTGGTTTCGCGTGCCCCGCTCCGGGTCGACGATATAGAAGAAGGTCCCGTCGGCATTTTCCCACTCGTACCAGAATTTTTCGCTGCCCTCGATCCATCGGGGTGCGACGGTCGTGCTGTGCACCATCTCCCGGATCTTGTACGGTGCCCAACGAGCCGCCAGGTCAAAGTTCGCAACAGCACTGGACTGGACCTCATTCGCCTGAGCTGCTGCCGTATGGGGGTTCACCAGCAGGGCGAGGCAGATCACCCAGAGGGCGGGGGTCCGCGCGAGGGCAGGCAGAGGACGATCGATGTACGAACAGGCAGCAAACATGTCGGACTGACTCGGATGTAGGGGTGCAGATGTGTTCGTCGGAAGAGGCCAAGAGGGGGCATGGTCAACGGCCCGGCAAGCGTCCTGAGCATGCTCACGAACATGATTTGGCGGAGTTGAGCGCCGTGGCATAGCTTGCTGCGTGCCCTGTGAAGCGTGGCTTCCGCCACGATTTGCTGAATCCGTGCCGTACCGCGATGTCTGGAGAGACCTGCAAAATTCTCGACGACGAGATGTTGTGTACGGTGCGCGCCGAGTTCGTTCCTGGATATGGCTACGACGTCGGCAAGCTGGGTATTCCCGACAGCACTCTGCTCAAGCCCGGGCCGCTGGATGAGCAAGAGCGAGCGATCATGAACACGCATACCACGATCGGCGCAAAGATCCTCGCTGGCTCCGGCTACCCTGAAGGGCTGTCCGGCGAGGCATTCGACCCGCGTGTGGTCGGTGTCTTTCTGGAGGCCCGGCCACAGATCCAGGCGATCCCGGCGGAATACGCCGAAGCAACCTCGGCCTGACCCGGCCACCCCCAAACCGATAGAGCCCTCCCGTGAGCCTGAACAAGAGTTATGACGGTTATTCGTCGTTTTCGTACCTCGAGCAGGGGGCGGACTACAAGGCCTTCGATCTCGCCGATGAGTTGGAGCGCGTGCCGCCGTTTCGTCTCCCGTTATCCGACGAAGACGAGGCTCGCTGTACGTCGTTGATCGAACGGTGCCTGCTCGTTTCGATGCACGAGCACCTCGGTGTGTTTCCCGAGCGCATTGAGGAGACCCCCGAATATGTCCGGCACGGCCGGATGGCCACCGCCTTTGAGGGGCTGGCCGCATCGCACTGGGATGCGGTCTTTGACAACCTCATGGATGGGATCTGCACGATCCACTCGCGGTCCGGTTGGCAGTGGGATGACGTCCTTCACGATCTTGGCATGCGTCTGTGCGACCTCGCCCATCAGGACTTCCTGATCCACTGTCTCCGTATTGGAGATATCCAGCGGGCCCACGACGAGGGACGGGTGGCCTGGATCGCATCGATGGAAGGCGCCGCGATGATCGAGAACGATCTCGATCGTATCGACATCCTGCACGGCTTCGGGCTCCGATCGCTTGGGATCACCTACTCGGAGTCGAACGCGCTGGGGAACGGGCTCAAGGAGGACCGCGACGGCGGCCTGACCAAGTTCGGCCGAAAGGCGGTCGAGCGGATGAACAAGGTCGGACTGTTGATCGACTGCTCTCACTGCGGTGATCAAACGACGCTCGATACCGTGGAATGGAGTGAGAAGCCGATCGTGCTATCGCACATCGGCGCGCGCGAACTCTGGCTGTCGAGCCGTCTGGCGCCCGACGACGTCATGGAGTCTGTGGCTGCCAAGGGCGGAGTGATCGGTATCGAGTGTGCCCCGCACACCACGCTGACCCGAAACAATCGGCGGCATAACCTCGAGGCATTCATGGAGCATTTCGAGTATGTGAAGGCGCTGGTGGGGCTCGATCATGTTGGCTTTGGCCCCGATACGGTGTTCGGCGACCACGTCGGCCTGCACCGAACGTACATGGCGAACCTCTCGATCCAGGACTCTCGCGGGGGGCATCACCCGGACCAGCACTTCGAAGAGGTCGAGTATGTCGAGGGGCTCGAGAACCCGACCGAAGGCTCGATCAACATCATCCGCTGGCTCGTGAACGCCGGACACTCGAACGAAGACATCGAAAAGGTCATGGGTGGCAACGCGATGAGGGTGATGGCGGAGGCGTGGGCCTGACCATCGTGGACACGGTTGGATGGCGGATCTTGCCGCGGGCCGGAGGGCCGATCGTTTCGATGCCCCGTGGTGGAATGCGTCGGCTCGTTCAGCTTGCGGTCCTGACCCTTCCCATCCTTCCGGGAACTCTGGTGGCTCAGGATCCCGACTGGACGGTCCTGTCCGTGCAGATGAACGCGGATCTCTCGGCGGCAGATGGGTCCGCCGAGGTCACGATGCGCTACGTCCTGGGGCCGGACTCCGGTCGGATGTTGCCACTGACCCGGCCCGTGCGCTTCGAGCTTCTCGGCTTCGGTGACGCGACGGTCGAGCGCGTGAGCGTCTCGAGCGGACGCTCATTCGAGTTATGGCCGACGCAAGGAAGCCATCGGGCCGCATCCCTGTTCCTCTCGGAGGTGACCGCCGGATCGACTGTGCCTCTGGAGGTGCGTTACCGGGTGGAGGCCGCGGTTCATGAGGACGGCCCGCGCCTTCGCGCCCGTATTCCAACACTCACCGGGCCCGCAGAGCCGATCGGTGAGGACGGGGTCGGCTTCACCGCACGACTCATCCTGCCTCCCGAATGGGTAGCGTCCGAGGGGTTCCCCTCCGGTCTTCGCGAGGACACCGACGGCGTGTGGTCCGTGAGCCTCCAGACCTCACCATCCATGGTTGGCTTCCGAGGTCGCAGTGACGGACTATGGCGGCCGGGTGTCCCGCTCGCAGTCGATCTTGTGACGTTGCTCATTCTCCTCGGCTTCTCCGCCGTCGGGTGGCGTCACCTCAGCGGTGTCGCGCGAAGGGCGAGAGCATGAGCGGGCCCGGCTTCATCTTCTGGGGTCTGTTCGTCGTCTGTGCGCTCATCGTTGTCGGCTATGTCGCATGGATGCGATGGGAGGAGCGTCGATGACCGCGCAGGTGTGGGTCTTCATTGGCTACTTCTGCGTGGTCTTCGCGATCGGCTGGTACAGCCTTCGAGCCACGCGCAGCGAGACGGACTACTGGATCGCCGGGGGTGAACTCGGCTGGTTCACGGGCGGCGCGACCATGGCCGCCACGCATACGTCAGCGGGTACGTTCGTCGGCACGATCGGTGTGATGTACACCGCCGGGTGGTCTTTCGGATGGGTGCTGCTGTCGATCCCGCTTTCGTACTGGTTCATGGTGGCCGTCCTTGCACCACGCTTTACGAAGCAGAAGGAATTGACGATCCCCGCATTCATGGAAACGCGGTATTACGGCAGGGGTATCCGCGGCCTTGCGGCGGGGATCATCCTTGTCGCCACGGTGGTGTACATCCAAGCTCAGATCCTCGCTGGTGGGCTGATCGCGAACACCGTGTTCGGGGTGCCCACCACGGTTGGCATGGTCGGCTTCACGACGATTCTTCTGATCTATACGGTCGTCGGTGGTATGGTCGCCGTCGTGTACACGGACACATTTCAGCTCGTTGTGATGGGCCTGGGTGCGCTGTTCGCAGTCCCCCTCGCCCTTCGGCAGGTAGACGGCATGGGT
>Ga0222718_10005476_pt1 | contig 10285 bp, 19 predicted proteins | sample C33_27DmetaG_FD_165045 | JGI IMG/M metagenome (GOLD analysis project Ga0222718, IMG submission 165045) | Estuarine water microbial communities from San Francisco Bay, California, United States - C33_27D | ecosystem: Environmental > Aquatic > Marine > Unclassified | place: USA: California... | reverse complement strand
TGTCCAAAAAACTTCGTATTGAAACAGACCCACAAGAAATTCAACGGGGAATGCTCTTGGTTGATGAAAGTGATCAAGAAGACTGGGACGACTATTTCCGTGCAGATTACTGGGAGCGATGGTTGTTGTGGTCGTACCCAAATGTAGAACACGCGAAGCTTTTCATGACCATGCGAAAAGGTATTCTCTTCATGCCAACTCAGGAATCATTGTGGTTTTGTAATTAAACTTCTATTCTTACTTTTCTTCCATCGGCGAGGCGAACATCGATTAACGCCATAAATTTGAATGCACGTTCCGCCCACGTGTCGCCATCGAGAGCCTTGATGACGTCACGCATGACTTCGTTCGCACTCGAGTTTCGTATGTACAAATAGATACGCTCACCATCGTCGTATCTGTAATTGTCCCGACACATCCATCCACAGAATTCAGTTTTCCGAAATGATGTCCCCCTTCGTGGATCGTCGCAGATAGATGGGAATAAACCTGACAACAACGTTTCCGTCTCTATAGACTGAAATATAATCTTTCGAAGGTCTTGGAAACTTATATCTTTATCATTCATGACCACGTCCCCGTGCCAATCTTTAACGACGGCTCGAGTGATTTTGGCATCCGTATAATCGATGGACGTGGGGTCAAACGAAATCTGAGCGAGCATGTTTATTTGATTTTTAGATTGAGTTTCGAGACTTAGGCGCCCGTTGAACCAAACCCACCCGCACCACGGTCAGTTTCTTCCATGAGACCAATCTCTTCAACATTCGGCGTTTCACAACGTTCCAAAATAAGTTGAGCGATGCGATCACCCTTCTTAATTTCAAAGTCTTTGTCCCCATGATTGAAGAGTACAACCTTGATTTCACCTGTATAGTCCGGGTCGACAACACCGGCACCAACTTGAATACCATGTTTCACAGCAAGACCGGACCTCGGGGCGACGCGTCCATACACACCACACGGAAACGCTAGTGCGATACCGGTACCCACGAGAGCGCGGTGTGTAGGTGGCACCACACAAGACTCAATAGCATATAAATCATAACCAACAGCGCCACCCGATCCACGAGTCGGGATGCACGCTTCATACGCAAGCTTTTTGACCTTGAGAGTCGCATGCATGTTTCTATGATATTCGAGAGCCTAAGCTTTATAAAGTTTATGAAAGAATCTAATTTAAGCATGCGTCTCATCGACCAACCAGAGCTCGTCCACGCAGAAAACGATCATCATGATTGGAAACTTCGAGTGTATCCATATTACACGGAACGATTTTGCCTTCAGGAAGTTTCGATGGGTGGTCCAAAACAGAAAACCGTGACGGATGCGTTTGAAAAACTCGAGTGTCACATCGGGGACCGTCTCGAAGACTTTGTCATTCGAAAACCTTTGTGTGTGCTTCCAAAAGGACATTCCGGAAAGTGTGTTGGAAATTACCCGTGTGCGTGCTCAAAGTTGAATTATATCACCGTGAGTGAAGGCGAATCTGAGGGGCCATTGAAGAATAGAATATCGAGACTGTTTCCCATTCGAATGAGTAAAAAGACGACATCACTTTTCAAAAGACTTGGTGTCTCAAAAGTGGCGGTTCCAGTGGCGAACTCGACCACACCGGAAGGTATGGCGACGTGTCTCGTAGATATTCACACGTACATTCAAAAAGTCAAAGGTGAAGGATTTGAACACCCGGCGTTTGAAGAGCACTGGAAACATATGTCGGCCATATATCCGCACATGGTCCAGGGCGATGTGCTCGTATGTCCGGTGACAGGATCACCTGTCACCATGCACATGATTGGACTCAACGCACGCGAAAATGAAGATGGAATTGAGATCGGTCATCTCGACTGTCGGTGCGAACACAGATTCACGATACGAGGCATGAATGTGTTTCTCATGACTCGAAAAGGGAATCGACTCGTGGGTGAAAATCGCTTCGATTCAAAAGAATTCCGGGAGGATCTCGTGCGCATCGGGCGTTATGGAACTTAAAAAGTCTAGTGCATTATTTTGTAATGGTAGTACACATTCATCATGGTGACTGCTTAGAAAAACTCGACTTTGTCAAAGACGCGAGTGTCCAACTCGTGTGTATAGATCCACCCTATAATATAGGGAAGGATACCTGGGATACCATAGACAATTACGTCGAGTGGTTCACGTGTGTCGTTCAAAAACTCGAAACAAAGATGAAACGAAATGGAAGTTTTTTGTTTTTCCACAATGATATGGAACAGATATGTGAACTCATGATTTCAATACGAAAGAATACATCACTCGTGTTTCGAAACATGATTACATGGAACAAACGATTTGAGGGATCACCCAGAAAAGGGTATCTCGATGGGTACGTCGTCAAGAATGATATGCACAACTGGAATAAAATGTGCGAATACATACTCTTCTACACATTCGATAATTCCGAACGCATTCGCGATCGTCGTCGAGACCTCGGGGTCAAACAACTCGACATCTCACGCGAGATTCTCTCGAAAACGGGTGGTTTGACGGGGTGGTACTCAAACATAGAAACTGGAAAGAATATGCCGACGCGCGAAACGATCAAACCCATTGAAAAGTTTTTAGGACTCACGTACGACGATATCGTTCCAAAGTTTAACAATCAAAAGACGGATCATTGTGTATGGAACTACGATATGGCGAAACGCAACGAAGTACACATCACACCGAAACCCGTAGACCTCTTAGAAAATATCATTCGACACACGACGGATGAAGGCGATCTTGTACTCGATTGTTTTGCAGGAAGTGGATCCACAGGGCGAGCGTGTGTCAACACCGGACGTTCGTGTATTCTCATTGAAAAGGAGGCGAAATATATAGAGTTCATTGAAAACCAATTTAAGGACACTGTGCACACAAACACTAATGAGAATCGCGTGGCAAATTCATAACGCGGTCGTACCCCCGAAGAATGACTATGAAAAGCTCAAGCGCAAAATCAATCAGACGACACTTGGCTACGGTACGGCAATCACGTCCATGTATTTCATTACACACGGCGCCGAAGAAGGTGTGTCGGCGACACTCGGGGTTGTGAGTTCGTTGGCGTACATTCGTCTTCTCGCAAAGCGTGTCGATACCATAGAGACATCATCACCGTTTCAGAAACAGTTATTCGCACCCGTGGGTACGGCTATTTTTGAAACCGTGTGGAACCACGCGCCCTTTGCATTTGATTTTGATTATGGAGCTACTTTTGTGGGCTTCCTAGCCTATAAGTTTGCACTCCTTAGCGTCATATACGAAGAAGTTCGTGAGATGATCATTAACACTGACGAAGAAATGTGATTTTTTTTTGTATCGATTTACTATAACAGGATGCTTTATTGGATTCTTATAGTCCTAGTTGTTATAGTCGTGTACATACGTGTTCGAAAAAAACACAAATTCTGGGATTACCAACCAGTTTCACGTACTAAGATGATACGCGAAGGTTTCATTTCGTCAACTGTACCCGAACCTGTACCGATAAAGAGTTTGGATACAGTCGTCACGGTTGATCCACGTGATCGAACGTTTCGTTCGAAATTTGCAAAATTCTTAAGTCTTCATTATGTAAAAGACTATAATTATGATTCGTTGTATATTTCGTGGTTTTTAGAATTTCCATATCTAAAAAAGAATAATATAGTAACGCTCTTCAAAGAAAGTACATTAATAGGTAGTATTATCTCAAAACCATACGATTTATGTATTAAAGGTAAAACAATTCAAACGCACTATGTTGATATGCTATGTGTACATCGTAATTTTAGAAATAAAAACTATGCACCCACTTTAATATCACAAACACTTAAACATTCATTTAAGGGGAATCATAAAGCCTATGTGTATAAGATTGAACGAAAACCACTTCCATTCAACTATATATGTAAAGCGAACTATTACATTCACCCGACGAATGCTGATATATCAACAGATATATATAAATTACGTCGCAGTACGCACGATGATATTGAATATATAACCCACTTATATGAAAAAGAATCTGTGAAGTATGCGTGTTTTCCAACGTTTGACACCGATCAAATGAAATATATGTGTACATCGAGAGATAATGTCTACGAATCACTCGTTGTTATGGAAGGAGATGTACGACGAGGTGTTGTTATGTTTTCTATAAATAGAATACATAGGGGTCACGATACGATTGCCGAACTTTCGTTAGTATTATGTGAAGATATCGATTATGTCGAAGTTATGAAGGGGGTCATTCAATATTGTTATCGATTACATATAGATATGGTCATTTGTATCAACATCGCACGTAATAACGAATTTATTCGTGCCATGGATTTCAATCTAGGTATGGATGTCTATTTCCATATGTACAATTATCATTTAAATGAACACTTACATCCGAGTAAATTCCTTTTTAATTTTATGTAAATCTGCGTCAGCTGTACGATACGTCTTTCCCTTCATTACATAACTATGCACTCTCGCGTATCCCCACGCCTGTGGAGAAGCGCCCGGTCTGTGTCCGGTTCTCCACGCGGCGAGTCCCCTGTTGTAGACGGTTTGAAGAGTCTTGAGTGGAATCTTTGTGGCCTTTGCAATCTCCGGGAGTGACTTAACGTTAGATCCATACTTTTTTCTAAACTTTTGGGTATACGAGGAAGTCCGAGTCTTCACACCCTTGTCGGTCTTGAAATCTTTGTAGTCCTTCTTGAGCATCTTCTTGTACCGTGTCTCCACTGACTTCAAGGTTTTGAGACCCCGAAAGTATTTCAAAGGTGCGTAGATCGTACCCTCCGTTTTACGCAGCTCACGAACCTTCTTAGAAATCTCCTGATCTGTTAGAGGCATCTTAATTAATATGTAGATTTATTTCAATGGCTTGGTACAAGGATCCTGTGTTGGAGGGTGACGAAGTCTCGGCAAACACGAAATCTAATTGTTGTTTGGTGACACTTGTGTTAGGTACGATTATTACAGGTGTGATGTTAAAAATTATGTCCGACCCAGGTACTTGACGGCGGCAAGAATGTTCGGAAAAATCTTATTACCAAATCGAACCCGGCCTGTGGATGCAGACATCCATCCACGTCGACCATTCAATGTACACCGATGAATGTCAGGCATATAAAAATATGAGATTATTTTATTCCAAGAGCGATGGGGCTCACGATTATTATGGGAAATATGTTTTCCGGTAAAACATCCGAACTCATTCGAAGACTTAAGCGTTATAAAATCATTGGTAAAAAGATTGTCGTCATTAATTCCGACAAAGACACGCGATCCGATGACGAAGTTTTACAAACGCACGACGGTGTTCAATTTCCGTGTGTGAAAGTTCCACACATTTCACACTGTATCATTCGTCAGGAGTTTTGTGACGCCGACATCGTCGCTGTGGATGAAGCGCAATTTTTTACAAATCTGAAAGAATTTGTGGAGATGTGTCTCTTTCTCGGAAAATCTGTCATACTCACAGGTCTCGATGGGGACTATCGTCAACAAAAGTTTGGTGAGGTGATCGATTGTATACCCATGGCTAGTGATGTCATAAAACTATCGGCATTGTGTATGGATTGTCGGAATGGGACACCCGGTCCATTTACGAAGCGCACAGTTAGCGACAATACACTCGAACTTATTGGAGGTAAAGATGTGTACAAGGCTGTGTGTCGGAAACATTTAATCTCGGGCTAATGTATAATGAAAGAACTTCTGAAACAGAAGGCACCATTTATGTCTAAAGTGTTCGCGAACCTGATCCTCCAGGGTAGCATCGCCTACACGGCCGCCTTACAGCGTAGTCCACATGTCGCGCGTAACATTCTCGTGTACACGCTCATGTTTGTTATGGCCGTGCTCGCCATGGTTTTTGCAACTCTGTCCATTCAAGTGCGATTCGTACTCTTTACGGTGATTTCTACTTTGTTCGGTTCAATTCTCGGTGCCGCGCGTGATCTCGACAAGGATACCATTCAACAAACACTCGGTGACATTCTCGGCGTTTTCGCCGCCATGTTTGCACTCGGTGTGATTTCTGTCCAGTTTAATGTGGATATTTTTCCACTCGCGCTTCTTTTGTTCGTGGGTCTCATCGGACTCATGATTAGCCGCGCAACCGTGTCAAAAGAAAAGAAGGGTGCATTTTCCAAGGCGTTTGTGATTTTGTTTGCCATGTATATTCTCGTCGACACGAATGTAATTCTTCAAAGAAATTACAGCGGAGACTTCGTCGACGCATCTTTTGACTATTTCACGGATGTTTCTCAAATGTTTTCTGGTTTAGTACCGACGAACATCTAAGATGAGCGTGATCCGCCGCGTGTATCCTTGCTTTGTGAGTGCGTGGTATCGCGCGTGATCGAAAAGAAACTCTTCACCCGTGACGTGCGCGTGTACACCATATTCCGTCTCTAATATACAATCTTTTCCACTCTCCAATGTGAGATGGTATCGCAGTTGTGTATTACTTTCGGCGCGGTGCGGTGCGAGTGTCATGGGACCTTCGATCACGGAGAAAATAGCCGTGGTTTCGTCGACACATGGAATCGATTTTAAAAGTTCGTACAGTTTTGGAAAGTCTTCTGCTTTGTAGTAGTAATACGTATTGTTCTTTTCAAACCACGCGTCGAGATCGTGAAAATAATACTTGTTTGTTTTTTGAAACACGTTGTAAAATTCACACCGAATAGCCCAAAAGTTTGCCTTGACCTTCCACAGACCAGCATAATCATTGTGATCGTACGTCGGCCTGTGCATCAACGCATCGATGATGGTGTTCCGTATACCCACGAGTGGTCGCCACGGGTTTTGAAAATACAGAAGATCAATGGGGTGTTTGAAAAAATCATACAGGATAAGGACCGCAATCACCGCGAACCACATTAATTTCTTTGTACATAATAAAAATGCCCGGATACAAGCAATCCGAAATGTTTGCCCCTCAGCCGACGGAAGACAAACCCGACATGAAGCGCCGATTCGTGATGCCGCAATTTACCATGATTCAGTGGACGATCATGGCTTTGGTCGCGTACGTTGCGTTTCAATACAGAAAGTTGAACAAGCCGATCACGACGACCATCATGTTTGCGATCGCGCTGTTGCACATGTACGATCACTTGTTCTTGATTCATCGCCACGATGAGCGTCTGTTTCTTTTGCCGGGTGAAAAGAAGGAAGGGTACTGTGCGGCGTGCCAAAAGTAAATGTTGGTACACAGTAAGTACCAATGCGCGTCAAAATTATTCCGAGTCCGGATCGAAAAAAGAAGTTCCGGGCCATCTTACCCGGTGACAGGACTGTTGACTTTGGTGCTCGTGGATATTCAGACTACACCAAACACAAGAATCCCTCACGCATGCGTTCGTACGTACTTCGCCACGGTGGGAACGTACCCAAATCTATAATAAAGGAACGAGATCCGAAGAAAATTCACACACGCATGCTCACGGTCGACGCGAGTGACAAAGAACAATGGCTTTTGGGTGGTGTTGCAACTGCGGGATTCTGGTCACGTTGGTACCTGTGGAGTCAGCCAACGTTTCCAGGGGTTCGTAAGTTCATGTCAAAACGATTCGGTATTACATTCGTTTAATTATTCGCGAGTTCAGCGTCTCTATCGATGATAGACACCTGCGCGTCCAGCGGCATCGTCGATTTCGTCCACCATTTCCCATGCCCATCGACACTCCTGGTCGCTTCCGTGTTCGCATAGCGCGTGTGCGATATCCAATGCCTCGACAAGTATCATTTTTAAACGCATTTGTCGAGGCGTTATTTGTTTTTGTTCCCTGAAATGTGGTGCGATGTACATGTGTTCAAGCGCCGTTCGTGTGATTTCGATCCGTATTTCTTCGCTTTTCGATGCTGCAACGATCGAGTGTCGGCGCCGCATGGGTTCTAATGGTGGTGGCGACCAGTACCCGAAACGTTTCAATGTGCGGACCATTTTAACCTTTCTAGAAGTCTTCTAAATAAATACGGGGTTAATTCACTTAGGGATCCGTAGGGCACGTACACATAATCTGGAAAATCGTTGTCCATACCGAGCAATTGTGCGATCGCGTACCGATCGTGTGGTACGGCACGTATGGTCTGAATGTCTTCCTTGTTATGTGTCGCAGCGAGTGTGTATACATTTGGCCCCGCGCTGAGTGTCATTTCAAAGCCTCGACGAAAAGATGCATCAACAGCGTCTTTGTTAGGGAGTAATCCACGCTGTTTTCCGAGATATGCTCCACGTACGAGTTTTGCACCGAGCACGATTCCGTGATTTTGTGAAGCACATATGTCTGCGTCGAGTTCCTTGAGTGCGTCACGTCTATACATTTGATAGGTTTTATATACACGGGGTTCATCATGATTAAATGCCCGCATGTAGTCGTAACACAGTTTTGGATACAAAACGTCTTCGGCGTCTATGCACACGCGTTGAGTGTGTTGAATGATGTCACGGACGTAGACGTCTGCGTCACGAACCGATTCTCTCGATCCAAAGGATGTTAATTTCAAGGCAAACATGGCGCTCGGAACGCTGGTTACGATTTTCGTCGTGACGGCTGACACGTGGTCAGCCTCTGATAACGGACAATTCTCACGAGCGTAATCCAAAATAACGTTGGATCCACGCGCGTAAACACGTCGTAGGACGTTTGGTAACTCATGGTTCAGGGCGGCATATCGGAGCATATCTTGAAAGGGTTGGAGATTTAAAAAAAGTCGTCTGTGCGATAGAGTTTTGTGGTGTACGCACCATTCTTTCCGAGCACACCGACGTTTTCGTTTCCATAGAATTCGGGACACCCAATGTCTTCTGTACACTCACGACCATTGTGAGACACGGTCAATGGGTACAGGTTTTCACCAGACGTCGTCGTGTAATAATGGTATCGGTCTCGATGTCCACGGACTTCGCGACCGTACAAGGGAAGCGTTTCGTTATTGCTTCCGACTAAAAGTCCCATTTGTTGGGTGTATCCCGGTTTGTATTTCTTAATAGGTGCTTCCCTGAACTCCGGAGCTCGCGTCGACACGGGTCTTCGCTGAACGACGACTGGTGGCGGGGGTGGTCGACGCACGATGACCACGGGTCTTTGCTTCAAGTACACGAGCACTGCGAGGACGAGCACTGCGACGAGTAAAAGACGCGTCAGGGTCTTTTGTTTCATTTCTATTTACGGAGAAGTTTTGTCACGTCGATGCGACCGAGTCTAAATTGTACGATGATCCATAAGAAAAAGAAAACAACCTTGATGAGATAACTCGCATCGTGATCGTCCACGTTATAAATCGGACTCATGACTCGACCCATGAACGTATCGTATTTGTCCTTACCCGTGAACCATGATTCGAGTTGTGTCAAAGCACACGTATCATCATTCGTCGTCCAGTGAAAGAACAGGAATGGTACAAGAAGTGAGTAAAATTCGAGTTGTTCTTCAGTGCCGGCGAATGGCACGATTAACATTGCGATCGTGAACGCGAGATGAATTGCGAATATAATGTTCATCTACTATAAGATGAGCGAAGAAATTATTGGTGACGAAGCACTGCGTAAACGTGAGATGCAGCTCAGGGGCGAGAGCTGGAATGACCAGCATGAGACTATTCTGAGACAGTGGGGTGAGGCTTCTGGGAGTTATAGGTACATGCATCACAGGGCATTTTTGATGTATAAAAAACTGAGTATGCGTTTTACATTGCCCGTTATCGTGTTGAGTACGATCACAGGCACTGCAAATTTTGCCCAAGAACAGTTTCCAGAATCCGTACGAGGTATGGTTCCATCCGTCATCGGAGGTTTGAATCTCGTCGCGGGTTTGGTCGCGACGATCATGCAATTCTTGAAGATTAACGAGTTGATGGAGAACCACAAGGCGGCCGCGTTATCGTATGGTTTGCTTTCAAGAAATATTCGTTTGACGTTGGCCCTCGCACGCGAAGAACGTAACCAAGACGGCCTCGATTTCGTCAATAACGCGAAGACGGAATACGATCGCCTGATTGAACAATCACCCGCGATCCCGACGAACATTCTCGCGATGTTTGAAAAAGAGTATCCTCTCGACAACGTCTTTACGAAACCTGAAATTTTGGACGTGCGCGCCATTCCGAAACTTCGCATCGATAAACCGAAAACGATCAATGCCGTCACGGCAATGACGAAAGGGGGTCCGCTCGAAGGTGTTGGAAAGTTACTGGAACCGAAGACACCGCCTCCGAGTGTCACGAGTGACCTTGAGGAAGGCGAGATACGCGACGAACAAGGTACACAATGAGTACGAACATCAAAATA
>Ga0222718_10005475_pt1 | contig 10286 bp, 10 predicted proteins | sample C33_27DmetaG_FD_165045 | JGI IMG/M metagenome (GOLD analysis project Ga0222718, IMG submission 165045) | Estuarine water microbial communities from San Francisco Bay, California, United States - C33_27D | ecosystem: Environmental > Aquatic > Marine > Unclassified | place: USA: California... | reverse complement strand
AGATACTGGGGAATTGTATTTGTCGGCGACCCATCATTAGTAATTTTCCCATTCGCGATTACCAAGACGCGGTCGAAGTCGTCCAAATGTTCAACATGATGGGTAATGAAAATAACTTGGCAGGGCAGATCAGCAATCAACCGCATAACATGCGTTGCATTGCGGCGATCGAGTAGCGTCGTGGGTTCGTCGCAGACGAGGATATCTGGCTCAGTCACCATGACCCCAGCAAGTGCGAGGAGTTGTTTTTCACCGCCGGACAGCAAATGCGCTGAGCGGTCCGCCAAATGTGTAAGTGAGAAGCGCTTTAAGGTTTCTTCCACTCGGCGTGCCCGGTCCACCGCAGCGAGTTTGAGTGGCTTCAGGCCAAGCTCTACTTCCTCAGAGACCGTTGGCATAACTATTTGATTGTTCGGATTTTGAAAGAGAAAGCCGACCCGAGAACGAATTTCTTTACCGTCGGTGCGGGTATCTAAGTCCTGGACTTTTACAAAACCATTGTCTGGCACAAGCAGGCCATTCAGCAGCCGCGCGAACGTGCTTTTGCCCGATCCGTTATCGCCTATGACACCTATACGGTGCTCTGAGAGTGAAACCGAAATATCATCGAGAACAATCCGATCCTGAAACCGGACAGACACGTGATCCAATTCGATCATCACAACGGCCAAGCGTAAAGCAAAGCCGGAACAGATACGGCGACCACTAGAATCTCCAATGGCAACCCCATGCGCCAGTAATCACCGAAGCGATAACCACCCGGCCCCATGATAAGCGTATTATTTTGATGTCCAATGGGCGTGAGGAATGCACATGAAGCCCCTATCGCGACAGCCATTAGAAACGTATCTGGATTTGAGTTGAGCCGCTCTGCAATTTGCACTGAGATCGGCGCCATAACCACTGCTGTCGCTGCGTTATTCATTATATCTGACAACGTCATCGTCACGACCATCACGATGATGAGGGCGACAACGACGGGAAACTGATCCGTGACCGCGACAATGCTTTGGGCGATCAATCCAGCTGCCCCAGTTCTATCCAACGCCTCACCAACTGGGATCATGCACCCCAATAAGATCAAAACCGGCCATTCAATACTGCCGTAGGCACGGCGGGGTGAAACGACCCGTCCGAGAATCATGACCGCGATAGCAACACCGAAAGCAATAGTAATCGGCACAATTTTAAATGCAGCAGCCGCAATGGCTACGCCGAAGACTGTCGTCGCAAAAAGAGCGCGGCGATGGCGACCAACGCCAAGTGATCGCTGAGCCAAAGGCAAACACCCCAACCGACCCAACATGTCATTTAGTTGATCTTTCTCGCCTTGCAGTAGGAGCACATCACCTGCACGAAAGCGATGCTGATTCATCCGTGTCTTGGTCCGTTTACCCTGACGCGACACGGCCAGCAGATTAAGATGATACCGCGATCGAAGTCCTATTTCCTTAAGGGTCATACCGGCAATCCGGGCGCCGGGCGTAACCACGGCCTCGATAAGACTGATTCTATCTGACTTAATAGCCCCTTGCTCTATTTCTACGTCACCAACGAGTTCAAGCTTAAAGTCAGCGATGACTTTCTCAAGCGCTTCGGCGTCGCCCGTAGCGACGAGAATGTCTTGGTCGCAGACCCTCTCCGTCATGCCTGGATAGGGAATTAGTTGATCACCACGAATGATACCAGCAACTGTGACGTCTTTTTCAGCCAATTGGTTCATAGCTTCGAGCATAAATTCTCCGGCCAATGAGGAAGATTCCGTAACGCGTACCTCTGTCATGTACGGCTGGATATCGAATTCGGCATCACCTGAAGACGCTGATCGGTCTGTTGGAATGAGTCGCCACCCAATGAGAGCAATGAATGCAACACCGACCGCGGCAACAGGAACTCCAATCCAGGAATAGTCAAGCATTCCAAACGACTCTCCCATGCCTTCGGCCCGAAAATTTGACACGAGAATATTTGGCGGCGTTCCTATTAAAGTCGTCATCCCGCCCAAGATTGACCCAAACGATAACGGCATGAGGAGAAGCGCTGGCGACATCTCTGATCGTCGCGCCGCTTGCAACGCAACGGGCATAAGCAAAGCCAAAGCCCCGACATTGTTCATTAGACCAGACAATGCGGCGGCCAGCCCTGCCAGGACAGCGATAAGCAGCGTTGGACTCTGAGTGTCAGGCACAGCGTACTCAGCTATGAGATCCAACACACCCGACTGTCGAAGCCCCTCGCTGATCATCAGCACTAGGGCCACAGTTACGACCGCAGAATTACCAAAACCAGCGAAAGCACCGTCAGAGGGTACAATCCCCGCGACCACCGCGGCAAGCAAAGCGCCAAAGGCGACAAAGTCGTATCGCAACCAGCCGCCGATAAAAAAGACGAGTACGCCTGCGAGAATTGCAAAGGCTGAGATTTGATCGATGGTCATTTGAGTGTCTGTGCGGCTAGATCGGCACGGGAGGCACGTCGGGCTTTACCGACGCACACCACGAATCAAAAAACTATTGAATACGGCGACCTTAGAACGTGCGTCCCGCAGTTCTTTATGGCCGGGATCATTCCAATAACTAGTAGCAGACGCTTGAGTTGGAAAAGCTGCAACTGAGAAGTCATGGTCGATCAGGTCACCTTCAAGGCGCTCTGTTTCTTTGTCAGTAGCCTTGAGAATATATGGCACATCCCTGTTTGAGAGTTTCTCCTCCTCCGCCTTTGCCAACGGCGCATAGGCATCGGAATCTAAGACGCGATAAACAGAAACCAGGAACGCGGGTTCACCAAGAGGCGCTTCATGCTCATTTCCAGCAATCTTAAAAACGTTGAATTCACCACCGTCCTTGCGGAGTTTTTTCGCCTCTTCGTACTCCGGCGAGCACCAAAACTTACTGACATCTGCTGGCTGATCAAAGCGCCCTAAGACGATGGAGCGCTCAAACCACAGGCCTTCCATATGTTCAACACCCCGCCCTGGACCGCCAATTCCCAGATAGAACCCGCCATATTTCTCATAAATTGGCGGTAATGCGGCAGAGTAAGTGGCCATTTTCTCTGGCACCAGAGAATGGCCTAGAACGAGTAGATAACCGGGCACGGCCATGATGCGATCCTTTGCACCGGGGGTAGAAAAATCGTCGTTATGGTGTGCGGCAAACACCGCAATATGTCAACGCAGACAACACGTTCAAGCGGCCAGAGCCGCTTTGACAGCATCTGAAAAACCAATATGAACAGCGTCTCCAACCTCAAAAACCGGCCTCTTGATGAGAGTTGGGTGAGCCAGCATCAATGCTTCTGCCTTTTTTGCCGTCATATCCTTTTTGTCGGCGTCCGAAAGTGTGCGCCACGTGGTGCTGCGGCGGTTCAACACGGCCGCCCAACCACACGCATTGACCCAATGCGCTAATTGCCCAGAATCTAAGCCATCGACGCGCAGATCGTGATAGCTGTGGTCCAGATTCTCTGAAGCCAGCCACGCCAAAGCCTTCCGGCAGGTGTCGCAAGACTTGATGCCAACAACGGTGATCATGATATACCTTTATTGAAACTGATTTTGCCGAATAGCCCCAGAGACTACTACATGTATACCGTCCTCTCGCCCGCAAAGAAATTGGACTTCTCGACCCCAGCAAAGGGTTTGTCCAAAACCAAACCGCTGTTTCCAGACGACACGGTCGAACTTATTAAACGGGTCCGTAAATTTACGCCCCAGGACCTCAAACGCTTGATGGGCATAAGCGAGGATCTGGCAAATTTGAATGCGGAGCGGTTTAAGAGTTTCGACGCGGCAGGAAAAACTGAGACCAAGCAAGCCGCTTTAGCTTTTGCCGGCGATGTCTATCTCGGTCTAGACGCAAACTCATTAGATAAAGACGACCTAAAATTCGCTCAAAACCATGTGGGAATTTTGTCCGGGCTTTACGGCCTGTTGCGCCCTCTCGACGCGATCCAACCCTACCGCCTAGAAATGGGGTCGCGTGTGGACACCAAACGCGGCGCAAACCTATATGATTTTTGGGACGGCAAACTGAACGAGATGGTGGCAAAGATGGTCACCAAGTCCAAAACCAAGACGTTAATCAACTTGGCATCTAACGAATATTTCTCTGCGGTCCAAGCCAAGGCCTTGGACGTGCCAGTTATTCAACCGGCATTTAAAGAAATCAAAGACGGCAAAGCTAAAGTCATTAGCTTTCTTGCAAAAAAAGCGCGCGGGTTAATGGCCCGGCATATCATTGAGAACCGACTCAATGAGCCTGACGACCTAAAGGCATTCTCCGTAGATCGATACAAGTTCGATAAAAATGCATCAACAGACACGCAATGGGTCTTTGTTCGCAAGTTTATCCCTGTGTCAGAACAACGTTAGAGATCAGGGGCGCTCAACAGATACGTAGCGCCCCAAATTGATTCCACGAACATTATTCTTAAGCCCCGAGACAAACGGTTTCACTAGTCGCTTACTGACGTAGTAATTCAGCGGCGTGATCGGCGCGTCGTCCATGACAATGCGTTCCGCCTGAGCCATAAGCTTCATTCGCTCGGGAATATCAAAAGACGCGTAGGCTTGTTGCATCAATTTGTCGAACTCCGGATTGCTATATTTGGAGTGATTGTCACCGACCGCATCTGATTCCAAGAGATATAGGAATGTTGATGGGTCACGGTGTTCACCAAACCACTGATATCTGGCCACTTCATAGTCACCGTTTCGTAGATCAGCGTTAAGCACATTGAGGTCGCTATTCAAAAGACTGACATTCACGCCTAGCCCGCGCTGCCACATCGCGGCGGCAGCAGCCGCCACCCGGCGAAGCACCTCTTGCGAGTTATACCGAAAACTAAAGGACAAAGGGTTTTCTGGTCCATATCCGGCTTCCGCCAACAGCGCTTTTGCCCGTTCATTTCTCTCGGACTGTGTTTGATCTCGATAGTCGGCAAAGGCGGGCTCATATCCAAAACGTGACCCCTCGGGAATCAGACTATAAGCCGCCTTCTCACCGCCACGCATAACGCGTGCGGTTAACGTTTCGCGATCCAACGCCATGCTTAACGCCATACGCACCCTCGGGTCATCGAAGGGCGGCTTGGTGGTGTTAAAAGTAATGTACTCAAGCCCCAGATTCTGCGTCACACGCAGATCGTCCGATAGATTCTCTTTAATCCAGTCAAATTGTGATGGTGGAAACGAAATCACCATGTCGAGCTCACCCGCTCGATACCGATTGAATGCCGCAGAGAGATCTTCTGTGGTGTAATAAACTAGGGCATCGAGAGTTACGCTGTCAGCCGCAAAAAAAGTCGGATTGCGCACAACCTTTACAGACGTTTGCGGTACCCATTCGTCGAGTATAAACGCACCATTAACAACAATGTTCTCAGCCCGGGTCCACTCACGACCGTGCTCTTCTACAACCCAGCGGGGAACAGGAAAACAACGATGAACTATAAGCTCAAGAAAGAAGGGCGTGGGTGCTTCGAGCTTTATTTCAAGAGTGCGATCATCGATAGCGGTTACAGCCAGTTCTTCTGGCGACATTTGGCCAGTATTTACCGGGCGCCCATTCTCAATCATGTAAAGCATCGGTGCACCGCGTGATGCGGTCACCGGGTCAAGCATACGCTTGAATGAATATTCAAAATCACCTGCGGTTACGGGTGTTCCGTCTGACCAGACCATCCCATCACGAAGGGTAAAAACGTATGTCTTGCCATCTTCAGATATCGTCCATGATTCAGCAGCACCCGGAGAAATATTGGCATAGGCGTCGACCGTGGTCAGACCATTGAACATTTCGAAAATAATATTTGTGGCGTAACCGCTGGTCGTTAAATGGGGGTCTAATGAATCTGGCTCGCCAATATTCCCCCTATGAAAAACCGTTTCAGCAGACGCCGGCATTGCAAATGCAATACCAAGCGGCAATGCGATGCTACGGAGCACCTGACTCAACATACTAAAAGCTGGCATGATCTTGGTTGACCTTTCGGGGTGGTGTAAAGCGGCGCAACCTTACCGCCGCACTCGAAATACGAAAACCCTGGATGTGAGTGGCCCTAGGATTCCCTATGTCAACAATTCACCAGAATGAGTTGGAACATGCGATCCAACTACTCGGTAGAAAGGATTCGATACTAAGAAAAGCTGTTCAAAATTTTGGGTTGCCTCGATCACGACGGCGCTCAGGGGGAATTTCTACTTTGGCACTGCGGTTCAAACGGCTGCTCGAATTTGTCCTGAAGCCGGTAGCTCTGAAATTTGGATCAGCGATGAAATTTGGCGGGCTGTACCAAGGTTCGCAGATGACTGCAAGTATTGCGGTGAATTTGCACTTAAAGGGCTCAAAGAGGAAAAAGTGCTCTATACCGTCATGTGGGATCCCTTGCCCGAAACAGGCAAAGTTGACTATCAGGAACTTGGGACCAAATAGTTCGGTCGATTTTTAGGGTGTTAAGCCCAGCCACCAGCGATGGGTATGATCTGGCCGGTCACAAAGTCTGATCTATCTGACGCTAAGAAAGCGATCATTTCAGCGACTTCTTCAGGTTTTCCCAATCGCCCTAGTGGCACCTTACCTGTCATCTTCGCTAATGCTTTTTCATCAGCAAGCAAGTCTTTGGGAAAGTAGCTTTCACTTTCAACATAGTTTGGAGCGACCGCATTGACTTGGATGTTGTCGCGCGCCAATTCCTTTGCCACTGACAACGCGAGTGCATTTGCCCCGCCGCGAGCAGCCGCGTACATGCAGTAGTTCGGCAAACCATGAAACGGTGCCGCGGAAGTAACAAATATCATTTTACCTTTGCGCTGAGGCTTCATATGCCTCGCAGCAGCTGATGCTGTTTCAAATGGAGTAACCATGAGCGTTTCAAGGTTTTTGCGAAAATCGTCAGCCGATGCCTCACCCATCGGCACTCTGCTAGCAGGGTAGAAATCATTGATGACCACAACGTCTAGCCCGTCGAGTTCAGAACGCGCCTGATCAATGGCCTCAGCGGATGAGCAGCCGACTAATACACTTAAATCTGGGTTCTCAGACTTAAACGCATCTCGGATAGCGGCATCGTCAAAGCTTGCGTCATGACACCTCACAGTTGCGCCATGGGCCTGAAGCACATGGGCTGCTGCGACGCCAACGAAATGGCATACGTTTGTAACGACGGTGACCTTTCCAGATAGCATCATTCGACTTCATCCCCGCTCCACTGGCTCACTTCGACTAACCATACACAGTGATTTGCAATGGATACACAGCGGCTCGACCGTTGACCCAGCCACAGAAGGCTTTATTTTGCGCCCAGATCATAGAAATGACCCATGCCCAAAGGCATAGGTGAGAAAGGAAAAGACATTGACCGACAAGACAGACGACTCAGCAGCCCCAACTGTGGATGAGAATGGTGAGGAGCGCATGCCGCCCCCACTTTTTTATCATGACCCCCGCGCTGTTACTGCAGAACGTCACGGTGACTTTAAGATCCGAGCAGAAACCGATTTCACCTTTGCCAACTCGACCAATGCGGTGCCAATCACACTTCCTGAGTTTGTTCTCGCTGCACGGCACTACCCTATCGTATTTGTTGGCGCCGAGCTCGTACCCACTGTGGCACTAGGGCTGCGGGAAGACCAAAATGTATTCGTTGATGACAAGGGACAATGGGAACGCTTTTGTTACGTGCCAGCTTACGTAAGGCGCTATCCATTTATCTTACTTGGCAAACAAGAAGATGAACGCCTTCAACTTGGAATAGATCACGAAGCAAATTCAAATGGCGCTGTTGCTCGTGCCCTTTTCGAAGGTGAAAAGGAAACTCAAGTCGTGAACGATGCCCTGGACTTATGCCAACAGTTTCACGGGGCTTATGGAGCTACGTCAGAATTCTCTCAAATGCTTAAAGACTCTGACCTCGTTGAAGAACGTTCCCTTGAGATAGACCTCGCCGATGGCGAGAAATTAGACATTGGAGCCTTCGCTTGTATCAATGAGCAAAAACTGAGGGACATGTCTGATGACACATTCCTGGAATGGCGCAAGAAAGGCTGGCTCGCCGCTATGTACTTTCACATCGCGTCACTAAATAACTGGGAAATGGTGATGGAACGACTTCCAGAAGCGCAAGTGAACAACGCCTAACGAACGCCCTACTCGTCCATGGTAAAGCGCCACTCTAAGGACGGCCGCTTAACGATTTCGTCGTACCATGCCGAAAGATTTGGTCGGCCTTCTCGCCAATCAAACGAATCATCTCCATCTACGATGACGTATTCCTGGATTGGATTTCGAAGATCCAGGTAACTGAGACCGCCTGCCATACAGATATGTCCTATATGAAAATCCGCATCCTTGAACTGCGGCGTTTCAAGTTCCATACGGTCAAGACAACCGATCATCTTTCGACGTTCCCGGAGCATGTAGTCCATGTTCCAATCTTGCTTGTCCCGCCACCCTTCGACACGTAACAGTGTCGTTGCATCAAACATGCCGTCGCCTAACACCATTTGCCTTAAGGCCGGCCAACGCGCATCTCCGGTCGGAAACACATGCTTGCCTGTGGTCGAAAGGGAATCTAAATACTCACAAATAACCAGCCCCCCATAGAGCGGGTCGCCGTTTTCTAGGACGAGAGCTGGCACCTTTCCCATTGGGTGATAATCCCAGATCATGTCTCCGTCGAACGGGCGGGTACGCTGAAATTCCAGTTGATCGACAATGCCCCCCTCATAAGCAACGACCAGCACTTTGTGGATATATTCGGGATTGGGTGTAAAAACGAGTTTCATTGAAGTAGCTCCTGAACGACTTAGCATTTGTAATGCACCTTAACCGTATGGATATCAGAATGTCATCCGACATCAATCGGAGTCGGCTCATTGACAGAACAAGCCAACGCCGACTATGAGCGGGGATGCCGCAAGCCCCTCAACCTCACTCCCCCTCTACAAAAAGGACGGAAAATCCGACGAAACCGGATAGCAACCCCGACAAGCAGCAAGTTGAACGGCAATCAATATTTGCGGTTTGGGGCACCTTACGGCTCCAGACATTCCGCGCCTTTTGGATTGCAGGCCTTTTCTCTCTAATCGGCACTTGGATGCAAGGCATCGGATCTGCTTGGCTGATGACCGACCTGTCGGATTCACCGTTGCTTGTCGCCTTGGTTCAATCAGCGCAAATGATTCCGAGCCTATTCTTGGCTTTCATCGCCGGCTCTCTGACAGACATGATCGATCGCCGCAGGTACATGATCATTGTCACATGGTGGATGATTGCTGTGACACTGAGTATGGCAGGACTTACCCAGCTCGGAATGGTAACCCCCACATTATTGATCGTTCTAACTTTGCTCCTCGGGATTGGTGGCGCCTGCCTAATGCCTGCCATGTCCGCAACCCTGCAAGACATCGTGCCGCGTAGTGAAGTGGTCAACGCCGTAACCCTAAACTCCCTCTCTATGAATATTTCACGATTGATTGGGCCTGCCCTCGCAGGCCTGTTGATCGGTTGGGCTGGTGTCGCACCGGCTTTTGTTGTGAACGCTTTGAGCTACTTCGTCTTCATGTTGGTCGTATACCGATGGGACGGACCTCCGCTGCGACCAAAACAGAAGCAAAGCCTTTGGTCGAATATGGCTGCTGGTATTTTGTACGTTCGTAGAGCGCAACGTTTTCAGGCCGTCCTCATTTGTGGCTCAGTGTACTTCTTTTGTGCAAGCGCGTTGATGGCACTCCTTCCCTTGCTCGCCCGCGAAGAACTGGGGGTTGGCCCCGAAGGATTCGGCACCTTAATGGGAGCCATCGGCATGGGTGCCATTGTGACAGCGCTATTCATCGCCCCTGCCCTCAACGCGCGTTACTCCCGAGATGCCATCGTGTTCTGGGCGAGCTTAATCATTGCAGCCTCCCTTTATGGCGTTGGAGTGGTTCGCGACCCCCTTCTCTTTGCGGGCGTATTGTTTTTCTATGGCGGCGCCTGGATGATCTGCATGCTGTCGTTTCAAGTTGCCGCTCAGATGGTCCTGCCGTCTTGGGTCAGAGGAAGAGGATTATCCATGTCTATGATGAGCTTTACCGCTGGAATGGTTGGTGGTGGTATTTTGTGGGGTACACTGGCGAAATTTACGAGTATGGAAATCGCCTTTGATGTCGCTGCTGCAGCAATGGTCTTTGGTACCGTTGCAACAGTGCGCTTTCTTATCTCCAGCAATGAGACGGAAGACGCATAATGTCAGCGCCCAGATCCCGCAAAATGATTATGACCAAATACGGTGAAGACTTCGCGGAC
>Ga0222718_10005472_pt1 | contig 10290 bp, 9 predicted proteins | sample C33_27DmetaG_FD_165045 | JGI IMG/M metagenome (GOLD analysis project Ga0222718, IMG submission 165045) | Estuarine water microbial communities from San Francisco Bay, California, United States - C33_27D | ecosystem: Environmental > Aquatic > Marine > Unclassified | place: USA: California... | reverse complement strand
ATCTTTATGCTTACCAATCCATAAAGGAATAACTACGTTTCTATATACGGTATTATTTTTATCATCGATAAAATCTATCTCTTTAAAACTGTCTGTATGTATACCATAAGGGGAAGTGGTTATAAAGAAGTTGCCACCTAAGAACTCTCCGCTTATACTTAATTTCTTTTTAATTAATTCATAAGCTTCTTTAACAGACTGTCCTTGAATAAAGACATTACCATAACGATTATACCTAGCACCTCCATACTTAAAAGCTAAATCAAACAAAGTGTTTAATTCATACTCTGAAAAAACTTTAGTGTGACATTTTGCCGGAGCAACATTCTGTAAAAGTGTTCGCTTATCTAATATCATTACCTTATATTTATACACAAAAAAAGGGAGACCGAAGCCTCCCTTTTGCGTTTTTTTCGTATAAGCTATTACACGTTATCTACTGCGAACTTTCTGTAGTAGACATTTGAATGAGGTGCAACTAATCCTTTAGATTGGATTGCAGCAGCTCCACCAGCAAATGGATTACTTACCATACCATATCTAGTTTTGAAACCGATTTTTGGCTGGAAAGTCTCTTGAGCAACAGCTCTGACCATTTGTAGAGGTACATAAGGACAATAGAACATACCAGCGTCCATATTGTTTGTACCTTTATATCCAACAACGATGTAGTCACCTGATGTTGCATAAGGGTCAATATAAACTCTTGTTCTACCATTTAGTGTACCTGCGAATACACCTGATGTAACATCTACATCTAGGTTATCCTGTAGACCTGATGAGTAGTCTAATAGACCAGCCATCGTTAAGCCTGAAGCAACGTTAGCAGAACATAACATAAAGTTACCTTTACCTCTTCTAGTTTCGAATGCAATGTTATTGCTTTCTTTTTCTATCTGAAGCATAAGACCTTTTTGTCTTTCTACTGACCATCTACCTTGACCATCAGCAATAAGATCAAATCTTCCTGCTGTTGTTAGGCCTGTAGCACCTCTTTTAGCTTGAGAAATAATAGTGTATACTACTTCTCTATTGATCTCAGCTAAGATTTCTGTAGACAGAATATTTGATAATTCTGCTTCAGCATCTAGACCGTGAACAGCTCTAAGATCTTGGACTAACTCCATAGTGTATTCACTTTTAAGAGCACGTGTCTTTGCTTCGACAGCTGTTCTCTCAATTGTGAATGACATTTCTCTGAAGTTATCACCTTCACCTTCTCTAGTAGTCATACCATATGAAGAAGTACCTTCTGCACTGATTTTAGCAGCACCACCAGCTAGTGCTGGGTTAGCGCCTGTATTAGTACCGAATGGGTTATTCACAGGTGTTACTGAGTTATCAGTATACGCATCTGACTCTGCAGATGTTGAACCACTGTTAGAAGCTCTTGAAGGATCAAATGGGTTACCTGAAGTAGACTCATTTGCACCATCAGCATGAGTGCCTGGAGCACCAGTATTGAAGGCTGTACCAGAAAAGTTCGGGAACACTTCGTTGTAGAAAGCCTCTAAGCCCTCTTCACCAAGTCCATCGACTTCATTTCTGTTATTATATCTTGCACGTAGTGCGAAGATTAAACCTGTTGGCGCTGACATAGCTTGCACACCACAAAGATCGAAAGCCATCATTTGAGGCATCGCTCTTCTTACTAGTGATATGATAATTGGGTCGTAACCTGCACGACCAGTTGCATTAATAGTGGCGTTGTCTCCGGCTCCGGAAAACGCTCCACCAAAGGCTGCACCAGATACACTTGATTCCTGAATTTGAGACTCTTCTTGCAATGCTTTCTCTGTGTTCTCTAGAACTTGAGCTACAACTGCTTTCTTTTCTCTTTCTTTAATTTCAGGCAAATCATCGTGGTTAATTACTGGGGCCCATTTTTCAGTGAGAACATCAAAGGACATTACTCTATCTCCCTATTAAAAACGTTGATATAATTTTTCTTAATCATTATTAATTTTTCTTATTTACTTATAGTTTTTGATAAGAACTGCGCGTATGCACTTACTGTAGAGTCGTTATGATCTTCTGTAATTACTTCGTCAGTACCAATCACTTCTTCACTCAATGAGGTTAGAAGCTTTGAGTTTTCTTCGCTTTGATTAAAGTAAGCCTCTTTGAGGTCACTTAACTTGGCTTGGAACTCTTCAGTATCTTTAGCATCTACTGACTCAGCTAATTTTTCTAATCTAATTTTCTGTGTCTGTGTTAGCTCTGATGATACCTCTTCTACAATAGAAGCCTTTTTATATTCAAGGACTTCTTTTTGTAAATTTTCTGCTAGAGTCTGAGACTCTTCTACTTGTTCTTTAAATGAATCTATTTGTTCAGTTAACTCATCAACTACTGAGATATCATCTTCAGGGATATCGATATAGTTTTCTGCAAATAGTTTTCTCATTCCTGAGATAAAGTTTTCAGCTACTTCAGTTCTAAGAGAGTACTTAATTTCTAATGCATTCTCTTCTAACCATTCTTTAACTGCATAATCAACATACTCGTTAATCTTATCGCTAATAGCTGTTTTCTCTTCATTAAGTTTCTCTTCATAGTCAGCTTGAATCTTTTCAACTACTAGATCTACTTTTTCATTTACAGCTGTTTCAAATACTACAGCAGCTTTACGTTTAAAATCTTCATCTAATTCTGCTTCTAAATCAGTTTCAGTTTCTTCTGCTGCCATTTTATTAACAATTGGATCACTTGCTTGATCATGAGGACCTTTATTAGCATCTGCTTTTACTGAAGCTTTTGCCATCTTTGTTGGACCTGCAGGGTTAGCAGTAGTTGGTGTGTCATGAGGGTCGTTTGCTTGATTATGTGGACCAGCGCCTACATCACCACCTTTTGTTTCTGCTTCACCTTTAGCTGATTTTTTATCTTGATCAGGTAAATCTTTTATATTAGCATCAGTCTGAATAGTAGTATCTTGACCTTTAGCATCACCAACTTTTTGCATTGGCTCACCTGCTGGTAGAGCTTCATCAACAGTTTTAACGTCTGCATCATGACCTTCATTATTAACTTTTACGAGTTTCTTAACATGACCCATAAACTTTTTATCTTTTAATGCAGGGCTACCTTTACTTACAGTAACAGCATGTGGCATATCATCACCCATAGCTGTATGGAATTTTACACCAGCGTGCTTGGTTTTTTGATGATGGGCATGAGCATTATCTACGTGGTGAGAAATATCTTTAACATTGTCATCGCCACTATAAGTATTATCAGCATATGTTCCATGATCTTCTGTAATAGCTTCATCTTCGATAGGATGCTCGATAACGTTACCGTCTTCATCTTTTTCGTGATGCTCTTCTTCTACAGCTTCTTCTTCGTCTGTTGCAGCATCGTATTCAGCTTCTGACTCTTCGATTGATTCAGCTAATTGAGCTAACTCATCAGCGAAGATACTTTCTTCTTCTTCAGTTAGTTCTTTCATTAACTCATACCAGTTTTCTTCTTCTAAGTTTTTAAGCTCATTCCAATCCCAGTTGGCAGTACCTTCTTCGATTGTGATTTCACCAGCATGAAGAACATACATAGCATCTTCATAAGTTACTTCTTCTTTTTTCATTGCTTTATTGATAGCGTTTCTTCTCTTCTTTAGATAATCATCTGACTCATCTTCGTCGCCATCGTTATCTACATCACCATCTTCTTGACCAACCGGATCCATCTTAGCTTTTTCATCAACAGTTTCAGCTTCTTCTTCTGATTCTGTCTCTTCGCTCATTCCTGGATCGTCACTTTGGTTATGAGGTCCTTTGTTAGCTTCTGCTTCTGCAGATGCTTGAGAAGGTTTAGCGCTTATACCATCTATTGAATTAGTATCGCCTGCGTTATCGGTAGACTGATCATGTGGACCTTTATCAGCCTCGACCGTTGCAGATGCATCACTAGCAATCTTCCCTTTATTCATATCACCTTCATCACCAGCATTTTCACCTGCTTGGTTATGGGGTCCTTTGTTAGCTGCTACTTCAGGAGACTGTTTACCGCTTCCTGGTTTAATTGTAGCCATATCAGCTGTCTTACCATCGCTAGTTAAATTCTTAGCGTTGTCGGCATTTTGATCAGCTTCTGCTATGTTATCTTCTTTCATAGGCTTTTTTTCCTGAGGGTTGGTAATCATATCCTTTTTGGTCATATGCTCACCACTCTTAGGTGCCTTCTCTTCAAGAAGATCTTCTATTACGTTTATCAAATCTTTAGACATGGGGTCCACTCCTTGTTGTCCTTTTATTTATTAATTAAAGATCTCTTAAGAACTTGTTAAACATATTAAGCTTAACTTCGTTTAATTCAGATTTCTTTGCTAGCATTAATTTTTTTCGCTCTATATCAAGATCTACTCTAGAGAATACCCCTGACTCATATATCCATTCAGCTTGTTCATAAACACCTTCAACGAATGAAGATTGAGCTGAAGGATCAAATACGATATCGGCTGCAGTTGTTAGTACAAAATCACTCTGTACTTCATTATGTCCCATTCTAGTTGGCTTAAGAGAACCTAAACCTCTAGAACTAACACCTACAGTCACTCCATCATCTAATAAATTTTCTACTATCTTACCCATAGGTGTAGATAATACCTTTGCTTTTCCTTTATAATATATTCCATCTTGTTCTAAAGACTCAGTAAGAATAGCTGCTCTCTCTGGATTCACAACAGGTTCAGCTGGATGGTTTAATTCACCTAGCGCTCTTTTTTTATCAATGTACTCTTCTTTGTACTTTGATACTGCTCCGTCCATTACTGATTGAGGGTATATTCTACCGTTTCTATTTTCTTTTTCAGCTTGTAAGAAAGGCCCTGAAATGTATAGTTTTTTATCAATACCTTTACCTTCAGATAATACTTTCACGTTTTCAAATAATGTTGGTTCTGCTATAAGTTTCATTGTTCTATCCTATCTTAATTGGCTACTATAAAGCCTCTTAATTCAATTATTGCATTAGGATTTGTACCAGCTACAGTAAGAGATCCACCTCCTGCTGATCCAGTAAAAGGTAAACCTCCAAATTGAGATAGTAACCAGTTACCAGTTTCGAATACTTTACCGTCTAATGTAACATCATTAGGTCCCATATTAATAACTGTCTCGATTCTATTAGGTTGGAATCTTTTAGTTTCACCAGTTTCTAATGTAAACAATAATGCATCTGAATCGAATGCTGAAGCAGAATCAATATGCAATGTTACCCTTGCAGAGTTTTGATCTCTTGCTGTAATTCTTTTTGCTATTATAGTGTTAGCCATTTATATCTCCTAGTTTGATAAAGAAGCTAGTGATCTTGTACGACCTTTAATTCTTTTCTTTGTTATTTTAGCAATACGAGCTGCTTTCTTTTTCTTAGCAGCACCCATAGCTTTTTTAGCTCTTTTAAGTTTAATTCCTAATCTTTTCATTTTAGCTTTTTGAGTACCGGTTTGAGGTAAGCATCTTCTACCTGCTAATCTCATACCTGGCATACACTTTTTCTTCTTAGTAATTGTGCCTTTAGATCTTTTAAAGATTACTCTAGCCATTTTTTCGTCAATTACAACTGTACCGTCTTCTTGCATTACCTCTACATCATGAACTTCATAATCTTCTGCAAATAAAGCATCTTTAATTTTAAGATAATTTTCTATAGCATCATCATAGTAAGTTCTGTCTTCGATAGCAAATTCTAAATCATACTCTTCCCCATCTTCCATAGGAACGAAGTCTAAATAAGTTTTAGGACATTGACACTCATTATCTGCTTCATGAGGATGACAACCACAGTCATCATCATCTTCTTCATGTAAGTTAAGAGCAGCTTCTGCTTCGTCAAAGTCGTCAATGTCACCTTCTACTATTTCTTCGTAGTCTAAGATAACAACTTCTTCTTTAAACTCTTCAATTTGCTCAGGTGTAAAAATAGTCTCTTCTATTTCTACTCCTTGTCTTATCGAATCTAAGACGAGTTGTTTTTTCTCTTCGTAGATTCTACTCTTTAGGTTCTTCAGATTCATTTTTACCATCTTCTATAAATTTAGAGGCCAACTCCTGCTTCATTTGCTGGAGATGTCCAATTACCTTAGTATCTATATGAGCTTTTACATCTTTAATAAATGTATCTTGATCACCCATATTCGTTGTAAAATCAAATTTATTTTCCATAATATTTATTAACCCCACATTATAGAGTCTAGCTCTAATTGGTTATTGTTTCTAAGTTCTTCTCTAAGAGAAGTTTCTTCTTCGCGTCCTTCGTTATACAACGTTTGGCCATCTAATTGAACACCACCTGGTAGTTCAGTATTTTGATATTTCTTAAGATTAGCGCCCCATTGCATTTTAGCTAAAGCAACAGCGTATGTTTTTAACCAACTATCTTGATATACTTGTCCGTATATTTCAGGGTCAGTTACAACATAACATTCAGCTAACATATAATGAGTCTTCTTACCACCATTAGCAGCAGTCTTCAATCTATTCATATCTGTATCGAAATACAATCTATTTTTATGTTTATTAAATCTTATAGCAGGAGATGTATTCAATAAGAACTCTATATGTTCTACAAAAGTCTTTTGAATATAATAAGAAGTTAATCCTCCTGCTCCCATACCACCATAAAAGAAATCAAAATTATTTAAAAAGTATTGGTACTCGTAATTATACATTCCCGCTTGACTAAAAGAGTCTACTTTAGCTATTCTAGTAACCGAAATTATATCATTAGGTACTTTAACTCCTATTTGACCAGCACTAGTAAGAATTATATTTTGATCTTCTAGTACTTGCTCTTCTAAAGTGAAGTATCTTCTAAATCCATCATGCGCAGAATCTGAATCAGTCTTTATATAAACTCTTTGACCTGTAACGTTATTCAGTTTTTTCATTACTCTAGAACCTAATCTATAGGTACTATATTTGTCAGAGTCAAAATCTTCTGCTCCTAAGTCTTGGTGTCTTCTATTATTTCTATTAATAAAGTTACTATCAATCTTTATAACTCTATAAGTTCTTTCAGCGCCATCGTAATGGTACTCTTGATACAGCTGAACAGCATCATCAATACAATCTTCTAATTGTACATCAGCAATCTCTACGTTAATGACAGGTGCACCCAGTCTACGTAAAATATAATCTGCTAGTTCTTGTTTACTGTTCGGTAACGGCATCAGAGTCCTCTATAGCTTCTATATTTATGTCTAAATCAGAACTATCTTCTGTAAGTTTAAGCTTTGGAGATCGCTTATATTCATCGTACATATTGACATAATCATTATTAGCTACATCATTAGGAGCATCTATATCTGTAATTTGCTCTTTCTCCATCTCATCCATAATCTGCTGATCAATTCTAGCAATGTCTTCTTCTGTTTGACCTAGAACTTCTTTTCTAATATATTCAATAGAGAAGTACTTACCAACATACTCTGAAGCATCTCTCAATACATTTAATTGATCACCTAGTATTTCTATTCTTTTTAAATTTTCAAAGTGTGTATCAGAAATATAATCATAAGTAATATACTGTCTCATCTCTTCGAACTCACCTGTAGTACAAACACCCTTTAGTACTAACTGAACTCTTAACACTTCGTTAAATAATTCTGCAAACTGTTTTCTTATTCTATGAATAAACTTAGTAAACTTTAATTCATCTCTACTAATATCTGAAGCTCTTCCTAACTGAAAATTATTATCTTGATTAATTCTACTAATAGGAACGTTTAATGCTTGATACAATTTACCTTTAAAATATTCTACATCACCTAAGTCACCTAAATTAGCTCCACCAGGTAGAGTTGTAATTTCAGTTCCTTTAGATCCGTCTCTTCTAGGTAACCAAAAGTCTTCTAACATAGACATAAACTTACGACTATCTCTAACTAAACCTGTAGATGGATCATAGTCAATTTTATTTCTATATCTATTCATCATATCTTTAATGTATTGTTCAGCTTTAATTTTAGGTAACTGACCTACATCAACATAAAATATTCTTCTTTCAGGAGCTCTAGCTATTCTATAAACAATAAGAGCATCTTCCATAGATCTTAGATTGTTAAAAGGCTTAATAGCTTTATCTAAGTAACCTATGATCATTCCTCTATTTCTATCTACTAAACCAGAAGAACAAAATACTACTGAGTCTTTAGATAATTTAGCTGAAGCTTGTAAATTTTTATCAGGAGCAAACTCAAACCATTCTTTTACTTCTGTAAGAATTGGTACACCAGTCGACTTATCTTTTTCATAGTTAGGTTTAACTACTCTTTTTATTTTCAAAGCATCTATAGCTCTTAATTCTCTAATACCTTCTTTAGGTTGTTTTTTATCAATAATGACTTGAAAGTATAACCTACCATCTACATACCATTGTCTAAAATGATCGTATGATTTTTTTTGAAATTTTAATAAATGAAGAACGTTTTTAAATTCATCTCTAATATTCTTTTTAATTCTATCATCGATATTAAGAGTATCTAATCTAATTGATACAGGAGCTCTCTCATGCTCAACTACAAATGCTTCGTTAACGATATCATCTATAGCGGCATCAGCTTCTGGAAAAAAGCTGATGTCTCTATATTGTTTAATTAGTTGATGTTCGTTACGATACTTTGCGTCTTGTTCATAAGTGTAGCCGATTCTTCCGCCGACAGGCAACTCAGTACCGTCATCCATTTCCATGGGTATTGGACTTGGTTGCTTTTTTTCTTTCTCTGGAGTTACTAATTCAAATCCAAAGAGATCTATTCTTTTGTCTGCCATTCTGCTTCCTCATAATATACTAGTCTAATAATACTGTTATAGTCGATTATCCGACATTGTCTGTAGTATTACTAGTCCAGTATTGATATGCTATAGTTGCGCTGAACTCTTCGATAGTGTCTGTTGCATCGAAAGACATATCGATTGGGTCAACTTGAACTGGGAAACAGCCTCTAAAAGTGTAAGTCTTTTGAACGTCGTTATTTTTATCTAACTGCTCAACTCTCCAATCTTGAATGTACGCCTGAACGTTAGTACCTAATTCTGTTGTACCATTTACATGTTGATTGATTTGATTCATCCAAGACTCAAATGCATTACGAATAGCAAAGTTATTGTCATTCATAATAGTAATTGTCCAGTCTTCGAAGATTCTATCTCCAGCAACTTTTAATTGTCTACCTCTAAACGGTACAGGTATTTCACCAATCGTTGATGGAGGTAATTGAGCACCTTTGATAAGAAAAGAACCTAACTGTACTAGACCAAGACCAGTATTATCTGTATTAGTGACTGTTCCAGGAAAACCTGGAAACACTCTAAAATAATTTGGTCTTGCTCCACCACCTATAAGGGCTGCTTTAAAGTCATCTATTCTTAAAGTCATGTTACGCTCCTGCTACTTCTTCAAAACTAACGCCGGTTCTAACTGCGACGAAGTTAAGAGTTATAAAGTTAATTGAACGATTAGGTTTGATATAGATGTCAGCTACGAATCTATTACCATCAATAACCGCCGGTGTATTATTTGAAGTATCACAAACTACTTTAAAGTCTTGGCATCCTCTTCTTGCTTTTATATCTTGTAAGAAAGGCTCTACTGCTGCTACAAAATTAGCTCTTGTAAAGTCGTCGTTGAATTCAAAGAGTTGAAACTTGGCTGCAGTTGCAATTGCTTTTTCTAATACAATGAATAATCTTCTTACATTAATACGATCAAAAGCTGAAGGTTTACTTAGTGCAGTTTTATCACCAAATAGTAATGTACCTTGACCTCTTTGAGTAACCATAGGGTTGACTCTTTCTCTATACAGAACATCTCTGTCTGCTTGTTGAGGATTGAAAGATAATTTAACTACATTGGATACAAAACCTCTATTGAAACCTGCTGGTGACCACCAAGCATCATTAGTGAATTCTGACCTTGCGGTAATACCTGCTGTATCACCTGCCATCGCTGACCAGAAAAATTGATCATTATATCTATCATACATTCTCTTCCAAGCAGAATCGAACATTGCATACGATGTAGAGTTAAAGTCAGAAAAATAAGTAGTAACTTTAGCTGCAGTTGGATTAACTACTGCTGCATCATAAGATGGTGAGCAAAATACTACACAATCTTTTCTTACATTTGCAATATTATCTATTGCATACTTTTGTACTACTTTTTGTTTTGTCGCGTTTGAAGAACCGCTACCGAAACTATTACCTAAAATTAATGAGATATCAATTTCTTCCGGATCTTTAAACTTATCAAGACCTGCTGTATAATCACCTGCATCAACATCATCTCCAG
>Ga0222718_10005467_pt1 | contig 10299 bp, 11 predicted proteins | sample C33_27DmetaG_FD_165045 | JGI IMG/M metagenome (GOLD analysis project Ga0222718, IMG submission 165045) | Estuarine water microbial communities from San Francisco Bay, California, United States - C33_27D | ecosystem: Environmental > Aquatic > Marine > Unclassified | place: USA: California... | reverse complement strand
TTTGATCGTGTGTTTGTCTAAATACTGGTTCAATTTCTGAGTAAGCTACAACATCGATACCGGCATTTTTCATACCTAGTGTATCTCCACCCATACCCGAAAATAAGCTAATCGCTTTCATTTTAGATTAACAATATGATTAGTTTTATATAAAAAATATAAATTCAATTTTATTTTTAATTATAAAGTAATACACTCGTATAATCTATTTAATTCTTATTAAAACTAAGTGTAAGTGTAATATTGTAACTATTAATCATAGTCTGAATTGTAACTATAATCACTATCATAATCATTTTCAACTACTTTTTGTGGTATATCAACTATTTGTATTCTACAAGTAGGACAGTCTGGATTAGACCCCGAGGTCACCTTAGTCTTTACCCATTTTTGAATACATTTTCTACAATGTGTATGACCACAATCTAAGAACACAAATTTTTTTAGATTTCTGCTTTTGTCTATATCGATATCAGCTAAACATATACAACATGACTTGTTATCTATTTGTTTAGCTTTTTCTATATTATTATGGTTCAACTCTTTGATATATGCCTTAGTTAGATAGTTATTTTTTATTGGCAACTTACGAGTTTCCAAAAAATTATGAAATTTAATTTTTAAACATTCTAAATATTCATTCATCGACAATATAATAGCAGAGATCCTTAATAGTATAATCAGCGAAATAAAACAACCTGCGAACATGAGGGGTGAAAGAGCAATATAAATACCTACATTATATTTAACATAATCATCATCATCATCATCATCATTTATTGAATTTGTTATATTTAAGTAATCTATTTCACTTCCACTTCCACTATAGTCATCATAGTTATCTTCAAATCCATAGCTATAAGATTGGTTTTGTTCAAGAATATACATGACATGTATAACGAGTAATTTTATTTACTGTTGATAAAAAAAAATCAATTTTCATTCAGTAGGTAATAACTAGAGTAGAGTAATATCATTTTAAGTCTATAACGTATGTACAACGTAAAAATAAATGGAAAATATTTATTTATAAAAAAAAAATCAAACCGAAATAGAAAATCTAATCATCGAATTTGAATCTATTAAGACCAATCTTTGAATAATTCCAGTAATAATTATATTTTTCATCGGCATCGGCTTCATTTTTTTTCAAATCAAGTTTATCATAGGTTATAAAACCAAGTTCTTTATACAATTTACTCACACCAGGATGATATTTTATATTTTTGTCTATATACGTTATATCAATCGGTTCAAACAATTTATGTTCACTATTGGAAAATTTATTGTAAACTAATTTATTTATTATATAATTATTGTTTCTAATTATCAAATCTACCATATTATAAGCTACATCATCTGCTGTCTTATCGTTAGTAATTAGCACGTTACGTATACTTCGAGTATCAAATTCTCCTAGATTATTCAAAATTTGTTTTAAACCTTTATCTTTATTGACTGGTTCATCAATTGATTCATCTATATCATTTATATTATAGTATGTTATAGTATCTTTAGGTGATATGTTGTCTTTTGAAAAATATTTCTTATGATTTGTTGTATAATATGGATTTATATCTAATTTTTTTTTTGAATAATAATTTGAAAAAAGTGAATCAAATTCCGTTTTTTCTAAATCTAGATTCATAAATAGTGTATTAGTTGATTGACATACATCGCATACAAATCTACTATTTTGAATATCTAAGATAAATAAACCGTCTATAGCTTGTTCTAACATTTTTCTATGTAAATCCGTTTTGGTGTATGTTGAATAGAATATTACATTATCATTGTAAAATTCCGATGGATTAAATTGTTCAATAGATATCAATTCAAATCCTGCCAAATTGAAAATAAGAAACATATTATTAAATGAATTACTTGATGTAGGTTCTGTTCCAATTATATAATTTCGATTGTATACTTTTTTAAAGTTATGTAGATCGGTTAGATTTGTAAGTTTTTTAGTTTTTTCTTTATTTTGGTAAAAAGGGTATGATAGAAATACCAAATAATTAAAGTATAAGCTTATTAAATACTGATTATTGATCTTTGTATTTTCCTTGTAATAATTCAATCCTAAACAAGAATCAATAAAATAGTCTTCTGGTACAATGGCGAAATCTAAACTGTAATTATTACATTCATCTATGAGTTGTAAATAATTATCGTAATCTTTTATGATTACGGAGTACCCCCTTTCGGTTAACAGATTATTCAATAAAGAAGCATATTTTTTATCAATGATATTATTGCTATATACTCCGATTACATAAATCAAATTATAGCTTACTTTATTTATTACCTTTTTAGAAGACGAATAAATGAATATCATTAAAATTACAAATACTAGGAATAATCCTCTCATATTAATTATAGATATTATTTTTAAAAAAAATATATTAACTTATTTTAATGATATTTAATGACAGATTTAAATATGCCCTCATTTTATATGTGGGAATAATATTTGTTTTAGTTATATTAAAGCCTAAGTTTTTATTTAAAAAGAATGGTGAATTTAAAGCATTTGGTACAGGTAAAGATAAAACAGTATTTCCGTTTTGGCTAATTATCTTTGTTTCAATTATAATTAGTTATTATATAGCAAATATTTTGGTTTTACTTCAATATTAAGATATTTGGATTAGACAAACAACTAATATCACTATAATCAGTGATAAAACAATAATTTTTTAGTAAATACAGATTTGAATATTCTTTATAAATAGTTACATCCCGAGAAGAATCTATAAAATGGATAACTTCTTTTATAAAGGATGTTATTTTTTCAGAACTAATTAATCCGATTTTTGTATTTTTATTTTTACAAATAAATTTATTTATTTTATAAATAAATCTAGAAATAATATCATTGTTTTTTAAAAATGAATTTCTTAATATATTAATTTCTGTTTCTGTATTATTAATAGATTGAGTACATTGGACACAATTCATACCCGATGAAGTAGATGTATTAGTGTAAAATTCTGTAAAACATTCACAACATATATCATGACCACATCCAAATTTAACACGATTGTGGGATGATTCCATACATATAGAACATACAGATTGATTTTGTTCAAGATTCTTTACTTTAAATTTTATATTTTTAGAATGATTTATCAGATTTTTAAGTGTTTCATTTATTTCAATAACTTCTGGTCTAATCTTACTATTTATTTGATTTGATATAGGAGTTATCAATTTAGATAGTTGATGTAAATTATTTAAATTTAAAAAATAGGTATTATCAATATTTTTATTCAGTTTAACTAATGAAATTAAATCTAAAATTTTGAAGTTATTTGATATCCACCAAATATTTTTTATATAATATGAATCTAAATCGCTTTTTAATTTTCTAAGAATACTTTGATCAAAAATAAAAATATTAGATATTTTATAAGTTGTAAGATACTTGATTGCTTCTATATAACTTTGCTGATCAAATAATTTAACATGCCTAAAATTGGGATGAGATTCAATATATTTATTTATTTTTAATTTTAATAGATTACAGTAGCTTGAATTATTTAAAATAAACACTGATTTATGAGTTTTTAGGTTTAAAATGTTTAAGTTTAGAAGATTAGCTATTAAATCGTTAATATTAAATAAAATACACCCACCACTAAAAATTATTATTTCCTTACAAGATTGCTTATTTATTATAGATTTTTTAAGTAAATTAAAATTCAAATTATTTAATGATAATTCTAAATTTTTATTTATTTCAAATGTTTTTTCAACTAAATTATTGCTATATTGTTTTATACACATTATATCATTAATATTACTATTAAGAGTATATGAAATATAATTTTGCCTTAACATAGTAAAAAACATATTTTTTTCTATATCTGTACTTTTATTGATAAATAATTCTAAATTTTTTTTTGTAAATTCCATAAAAATTTTAATATTGTGTTTAGTGTGATTTTTATATGTGGCTTTTTTTGATAATCTTTTCATAACCAAACTCTTTTCGATAATTATTTTGAGATTTATAATTTTAGGTATACCTAAGAGTCCAAGAATAAATTTGCCTTCACTGTTTTTTATTATATTATTTTTATGATCAATAAATAAATTTTTAGAATTTTGAATATATTGATAGGAATGAAATATCCTCATAGAACGATATAAATAGGTATGTAATTTTCTATAAATAGCTTATTGTCTTATAAATACTTTTTCATTAATATAATCTTAAAGACGCATCCATAAGTATTTATATGGATTATTCACGTGAAATTTGTGAATATTTATTAACTAAAGAATTAGTTAAGATAGATGAAAGTAGTATTTATATAAATTATAACAATTTGTCATTTGATAATAAATTTATATCACTTTATAGTGACTTGATTAATTATTATCTAAAAAGACACTATTCTAATACGGTGATTTTATTTAAAGAAACTGCTAATTTAGCTTTGAATACTGTTTTAACTTGGAGATTTAATTTAAATAATATAATAGTAAAAAAAAATCCATGTTTAAAACATTGTTCGGGTATAAATATATTTTTAGAAAGATATAAAAATAATGATAACATAACTTTACCTATTTTAAAATACCCAGAAACAGATGTTCTTAAGGAAAAATATAAATTATGGATAAAATTTATAATAGAAAAATTTAAACCAAAAAATTTGTGTGTTTTAGTATTTTTTGATGTGAATATATTACCTTTGGAAAAACAATCTAAAATCATATTTACGAATAGCATTATCGAATTGTGTAATGAAGACACAAATATTTATTTTGATAAAGTTATTAATTTAGACTTACTTATGAACTATCTTGAAAATTATACTGTAAAGCAATCTTACGAAAAATTTAAAATTTTTTTGGAAAATAATAATAAAAATTATGCCGTTCGTGATGAAACAATAATTATGAATAAATCAATAGAACGATATATAGAAATAAAAAATAAGAAAAAGTCTAAGATTTGTGTATCACTAGAAAATATTGAAAATTATGAACAATTAATAAAATTTGCCAATCTTATTGGACCATATATTCATTCCATAAAAATAAATAGCAATATGATTTATAATGATAATATAATTGTGGGATTAAATAAGTTATCTAAACACCACAATTTTTGTATTTTAGATGATAAAAAAATAGAATTATGTAGTGAAATAGATTTCATTGGTTTAAAAAAAATATCAACTTTAATAGATATTATAAGTATAAAATTAGTAACTAAATCAGAAGATTTAACATCTAATTTTGAAGAAATAATCAAAATAAATCCAAATCTTGGTTTTGCTTTATATCACGACGATAATATAGATTTATACCTAAAATATTATAGTAAATATATATTAGGTATAATAGGTGAAAATGAAATAAGAGATACGTATCTCACTATTATTGATTATAAAAAGTTTAAAAACAATGTCGAGAATTTGAAAAGTTCAAGTTTAATTATAATAGGAAACGAAATTTATCAAGAACGTAACCCGATAGATATATTACAAAAAATTAATAAGATAACAGTATAGTAGTATATATTAGCATCTAGTATATAGTATTATTGATAACATAGTATCATATAGCATCATATTAATAACATAGTATCATATAGCATCATATATTGAATAACAATATTTATTTGTAAATGGAAGTAAAATATTAATAAATATAGCTAAAGCTTTATTATAACAATCACTTTTCCAGTATTTTTTTGGTTTAGAATATTTTGATATAAAATAATTTGCTTCCAATTGTGGTACATTATCACTTGGTGACCAATTCAGATCTTTAACACCTAAATAAATTTCATTTTCAACCCGGATAATTTTTCCACATAAGGTTATATATTTAACTATAAGATTAATGATGTCAATATCTAAGGCATATATTTTGAATAATTCATCATACAAATTAACAATTTCTTTATTTAAAGTTGTATCTATATTGATAAGATCAAGACATTTTTCTTGTGTAAATTGTTGACTTTTGGTTCTTTCGGACATTGATAAATGTAAATGAACTATGTTATTTTCTATATTTATTAGTAAATCTTTTTGATTTTTTAAAACTGACATAACATATATTATTTCTAATATTTTAAATTAATTTATTTAAATACAAGATTTATTATTTTAATATAATGGAATCTATTAGTAAATTGAGATTAGAAATAGATGAAATTAATTTACAATTGGGGAGATTACTGATTGAAAGGAAAAAAGTTGTTGAACGTATTGGTCAAGAAAAACGTAAATTAGGAATAGAAGTATACGATAGAAATAGAGAAATGAATATATTTCAAATGTTAAGAAAACACTTTAATCAAGACGAATATAATTATCTTGAATCTGTATTTAAAGAAGTTATAAAAAAAAGTAGACAAGTTCAATATTGTTAGTAATGATAGTAATATTGTATAAAATTGAATTGAATATTAAAGAAAATAATTAAATAATAACAATGAATATTTGTCGAGTTAGAGGGTGTCGATATAGCTCTACCCATACCACAAGACACCATCGATGTGGTAATTGTGGAGAATTAGGTCATGGTGTTGTAGAATGTGGTAATCAGACACGAATTGAGTATCTTAAACAATATTTTCATGAAACATTACCCACACATAAACATTGTTCTGGTCATCACGATAATGTCTCTGATGGATTATTTCATTCTGATGAGTGCCATATATGTGTTCGTTGTGGTGAAAGACATCTGGAATCAGATTGCGTGATTCAAACTGTACATGAATTGGGTGATAGATTTAGGGAATATTGGGATGATCTTGATTTAGAAGATTTAATAGTTAACGCACGTAGTCATCAACGTGATCAAATATATAAAAAATATGTTGGTATGGGATGCTTCTTGTACTTTAAGATTACTACTAATTGTAGATATACGGATGATATATACACGTTCTTTATGCATAGTGATTCTTGGGGTCAATATGGCGAGGAAACAAGTGACGTACCACGATTAGATAGATTTATAGGAAATTGTCAAATTAATTATGAAGATAATAACTTTGTTAACAATTCAGTACATGGGGAGGGTGACCAACTTTTAAATCCGGTTGTAGATGATGGTGGTGATGTAGCAGTAGGCTTAGATAACGGAGATATATCTAATCCAGAAAAGGTGTGTCCTCTCTGTAGAACAATTAATGGTACGAGAGATATTAAAAAGATATATGGATCTAACGATTCATGCTCTATATGTTATGATAATAAAGTTGATTATTTCTTTTCGGAATGTGGTCATGCGTGTATTTGCGAAACATGTTTTCAACATTTATAGAAAAAAAATATTAGATTATATTAATGAATAAGACATCTAGAAATAATTTAATTTTATTTTTAATTTGTTTAGTAGTATTTATTTGTATTATTTTGATTGTTCATGCTAAAAATACCGATAATTTTGTTAATAGAGAACATCCTAGATATGCCTACGAAGTAATTGATATAAATCGAAATGCTAAAGATTATTTGCTTAAACATCCATATACTATTAAACTCGACAAAAAAGATTATAACACAGTTATGAATTATTATTTCGATAGATCAAAGGGTATGTCTTGGGAAGGAGATGCTACATTGAATAATCCAGTAGCAAGAGCTATAGCAGAAAGAGTATATAGGCGCGATTGTTCGGTACCCTTAATTAGTCATATGCCCAAATATAATCCATTACAACCAAATATCCCAGATGGATTTATGCCAGGTGGTGGAATGCCTCCTTTGTAAGATGTGTTCTTTGTTCCTATGAAACTTCTAATTTTTGTGATAAATTATTTTTACACACATTAAATTTTTCTTTTGCGACATCGAGGCGAGACTGAACAAATGTGTCGTCGTTATAAGTTAATTTTAAATTTTGTAAACCATCAATCGCACGGGTTATTTCTAATAATATGTTTTGACACATACGGTTATCTTCGACAGACTTTGAATCGTTCTCAAATATTGATGAAATGTAAAGTTCAGTATGTTTAACAACTACATCGATATCATCAATCGTTTTTTCTCTTGAATAGTCATTAAACCATCGCAAAATACCTTGACTTAATTTTGGCGAATCAATTCTAAATTTACCATTTTCTGTATATAATTTATCATTTTGCCTAATCTGCGATAACATTTTTAAATTTATTATTATATTGTCTATTGACAGTTCTTCTTCTTCCATCTTATATTATTATACTTAAAGTTGGTCTCTTTAAATACTATTGAAAAAATACTTAAGACATAATCTTTTTAAATTTATTTAAAAATATTTTTTGTAATTAACTTATTATATAAAATGTCAGAACAAGCAACCTCATCTAATTCTCAAAAATATACTCCTCCTAGTTTGGATCGAAAGGAAGATAATACTCCAGCTGAAAGACCAAACTATGACGAGATTTTAACAGAAAATTTTGAAAATCTTAACCTTAAAGACAATCTTCTACGTGGTATTTACGCTCTTGGATTTGAAAAACCCAGTGTTATTCAGCAAAAGGCTATTTTGCCTATTTTGGATGGTCATGATGAAATCGCCCAGGCTCAATCTGGAACAGGAAAGACCGCCACTTTTTCAATTGGTATGTTGAATAAAATCGATGAAAGTGTTCAGGAAACTCAGGGTCTTATCTTGGCCCACACACGTGAACTTGCGTTACAAATCTATAATGTTCTCAAGGGACTGAGTAATTTCATGGATGTAACTTATAATCTTTGTGTCGGTGGATCATTGATTAAGGATAACATTGATGAACTTCTTCGAAAGCCACATATTGTTATCGGTACACCTGGTCGTGTCCTTGATATGATCAATAAGAAAGCTCTTAATACTAGAACACTAAGACTATTGATTATTGATGAGGCTGATGAGATGTTATCTAAGATCTTTTCTAACCAAATCTATGATATTTTCAGATGTCTACCAAATGATATCCAGGTAGGATTATTTAGTGCTACAATGACACCTGAATTTTTTAATTTGACCAAACATTTTATGAGGAATCCAGTAAAACTATTGGTAAAGAATGAAGAGCTAACTCTTGAAGGTATCCGGCAGTACTATATTAATGTAGACAAAAGTGAGTATAAATTTGTCACATTATGTGATATTTACGCGGCGTGTTCAATTTCACAAACCATGATCTACTGTAATGCGAGAAGAGCAGTGGATGATCTTAAGTCAAAGCTTGATCAAGAGCAATTCTCGGTAGAATGTATTCATGGGGATATGACTCAAGATGAACGTAATCGAATCATGAAGGACTTTCGCGATGGAACCTGTCGCGTTCTAATTTCAACTGACTTGCTTTCACGTGGTATCGATGTCCAGCAAGTTTCGGTTGTAATCAATTACGATTTACCAAACAACATCGAAAGCTATATTCACCGTATTGGTCGAAGTGGTCGATTTGGTAGAAAGGGAACCGCCATCAATTTATTGACAGGATATGACTTGAAAAAGATGGAAGAAATCGAAAAATACTATTCGACTATAGTAGAAGAACTACCATCAAATTTTGGCGAACTTATCTAAGTACTAGCTTAGGCCTAAAATTTTAATTTTTTTACACTTTTTACTTTTTTTTCACATATAATAGTATATGAACAGTAATTCTAGTTTAGAACAGTATAAGAAAATAAAAATCGCAGAATTAAACGGGTTGCGTGATACAATTTTAAATTATAATAAAAAATTATATGGTAGTGGACCAAATGGTACTGGAATGTATAAAAATGCACAATGGTTACCATATAATTTCAATCGAGATGTTTACTGGATTATAGATAAAATAAGTACTATTTGTGAAAATAAAAAAGATGTTGATACAGCATTTAATTGGAAAGAGGCAGAGTATAAACAGATGATTACAGTTTACAAAAAGAGAGAGAGAAAACAGAAAGGGTGGAAGATTAATCCTGGTACTGAAAAACCTATACTAACTGCTAATAATCATGCTATAGCAGATAATGAAGCTAAATATACAAATAAAGTTATAGACGATTATAAATTAAAATACTTAGAAATCCAATATAAAGCTCACGAAAAACTTATGGAGGAAAGAAGAAAAATAAGAGAAGCAAGAAAAGCAGCAAAAAATGCTCAAGCAAAAAATAAAAAAACATTGAAAACTAATACCGGTTTAGTTAGCACTGCAAGTCGTGTTAATAGAATTCGTAGTTCTACAGCATCTGCAAGAGCAGCTGTAAAATCAACCGCTGCATTATCAGCAAAAGCATCAAGCGTTCCACCAGCACCACCACTTCCTCCCACTAAGAGCAATCCAACTGGTTC
>Ga0222718_10005464_pt1 | contig 10302 bp, 7 predicted proteins | sample C33_27DmetaG_FD_165045 | JGI IMG/M metagenome (GOLD analysis project Ga0222718, IMG submission 165045) | Estuarine water microbial communities from San Francisco Bay, California, United States - C33_27D | ecosystem: Environmental > Aquatic > Marine > Unclassified | place: USA: California... | reverse complement strand
CCCCGGGCGCTCCGTCCGTATCCAGGCTCGACTCAGTGAGCCACCAGAGGTGCGCGCTCAACTCGCGGAAGAAACCCGAATCGCCTTGATCGAGGCAGGCGCTGACCCGAATGACACCGAGGTCGTCGTTCTGTCCGCGTTCAAGCAAGGGTACTCCTGGCTGTACGACATCATCCGGCCACAACTCGAGGGCCGGGAGATTGGTGAGATCGAGATTTCCTTCCTGCGGAACGATCCCCCGGAGGAGTGGCCCCAACAGGCGATCCAGACGCGCGTACGCTGGCTGCACGAGATCTACCCCATCGACGAGGTGCTCGCGGGTGAACTCGAGCTCGAACTCGATCAGATCCAATTCGAAGAGGTAACCGAAGGACCCACCTACACCGTCCGCGTGACCGACGCGTCAGGGGAGGAGATCCTCTCTGACTCGTTCGATCCGCATTACGTGATGCGACCGTATTTCGATCGCTTCGAGGACTACGAACACGTACGGGTCACGACCGGTTGGCTCACGGCCGAGGCAGACGGACGCACCCTCGTCGATGAGCGCATCGCGACCGACCCGGAGACGTTCTGGGATCACTTCCAGGCGACGGTGCTCCCGACGATGTACGACCACGTCATGGACCTGCATGACGGCCTGCCCCGCGGAGGCAGCGCCGACGCTCCATTCTTTGGTGAGCTGATTGTCGAACTCGAGATGAGTGAGCCCGACTTCCGGCTCGGCGTGGACAACGAGATCCATGCCCCCATGGACGCGCTGCACGAAGAAATCTACTTCGGTACCATCGAGTTCTTCGACGTCCTCGGTCGCAACTCTCGCGGCCAGGGGATCCAGTTCCCGGGTCGGATCCTCCCTGTCATGCGTCCCAAGGCCGACGGGTCGGCGGCGACAGCCGATATTCGCGTCACGGGCTTTGCGACCTCTCGCCCTGCCGTCGTCGTCTCCTACGAGACCGCCCGAGGAGCGCAAGGTGAGGAGCGTCTGGACATCCCGAAGACGAGTCTGGCTCGACCCTCGGCGCGCCTCGCCCGCGTTCGTGCCGATGAACCGGGCATCTCCCACATGGGTCTCCGTGTTCGTGTCGACACCGACAGGGACATGCGTGACAGCCTCATCACGGTCGCACGCGAGCAGTCCGTCGACGAGCGCATGGTCTCCGCGGAGATGATCGTCGGCGTCATGGAGGAGATCGAATCGCTCCGTGGGGCGGGCATGTATACGTCGGAGCTCGCCTGGCAGGGACTCGGATCGATCGAACTCTGGGCGGAGTGGACGCACGAGCAGGACCCCGAGTCTCGACAGACCGTGGTCCTTGCTCCGAACGGCACACCTGCGCCCCTGCCCGACTGGCGTGCACTTCTGCCCGATGGCTGGAGCTACAGCGGTGATCGGATCGTGCAGTGGGACACACCCATCCCGCCGGCCGAAGGCCACGAAATGCTGGCCAAGATGGCCGAGGCGTTCCCCGAGGCGACGATGTACCGCGCCGGACGCAGTTATCTCGGCAAGGATATCTGGGCCATGGACCTGATGCCCGCGATCGGATCGAGTCATTGGTCACACGTGAAGGCGACCACGTTCAAGCCGACCGTCATCTATTCAGCGCGGCAGCACGCGAACGAAGTCTCCTCGACGAGTCACGTGCTGCGCCACGCCGAGTTGCTACTCACCGACCCGGAGCAGCGGGCGAAGCTCGATGACGTGAACGTCATCATTCATCCGTTCACGAACCCGGACGGGGCACAGACCGCGTATGACCTGTACCGCCTCACTCCGGACTACATCCTGCACGCGGGCTATCTCGGATCGCTCGGACAGGACGCGACGTCCGGAAGTGGGGCCGACCACCCGATCTACCCCGAGTCGACCGTGCGTGGGCGACTCTGGGAGACGTGGCTGCCCGATGTGTTCCTGAATCCGCATGGATACCCGTCCCATCAGGTGGTGCAGCTCTTTTCCGAGTATACCGGCCTGGTCCGACGCGGCCGGGTAACCGAGCGGAACTGGGGCTTCAATAAGGGTTGGTTCATGCCCGGCTTCGGCTACGTCGACAGCCCCGAGTACCCTCGTCACAAGGACGCCGCATTCACGATCCGGGAGTACATCACCCGAGGGATCAACTCGAACCGCGACGTCTACGACCTCAACCAAAGGGCCTACGCGCGCTACGAACGATACGGCGCGCGCTTCGACCCGGATGTCTACAACCTCCCCATGACCGACAGCGTGATGATCGAGATGCCGCTCAAGGGGTCCAGTGGAAACGGCGGTGGGTACAACCCGCGCGTCACGATCTGGAGTGGGACAACCGAGGCACCCGACGAGACCGCGTACGGACCGTGGATGGAGCTCATGGGCAAAGCCGGGCTCTCGTGGGATCAGGCGATCACCGACTACCTGTACGACGGCGACCACAAGGTCGACCGCAGTGGATCGCGCTTCTTCGGCGGCGTGTCGCTTCGCCTGAACCGGATGCGGCCACCGGAAAAAGAAGACGAAGAAGGTGACGCGGACCGGGGTGAGGTGAACCAGGATGGACGCGACCCATGATCGGCCGTGCTTGCCACCGGCTTCGGGTTGTCTTTCCCTTTGGGAACCATTTCAGCTCTCAGACCCTGCCCAGAGTCATCATGAACAAAGCGATCATCGCCGTCGTCCTGCCGTTTGCCATCGTCGCCTGCGGTGGAGGAAGTGACGCCGATACCAGCGACATGCCGATGGATGAGCCTGCTGGCAATTCCGTCACGATCGTCACGCCAATGAATGGCGGCCAGATCAGCGGCAACCAGATCAACGTCAACCTGTCATCGACGGTGACCATCCTTCCGGCCGGTGACCTGACCGAGGGTACGGGTCACCATCACCTGTACTTGAACGCGGACCTGACCGCCGCCGACGCGCCCGTTCCAACCGTGCCCGGCAGCATCGTCCACATGGGTGACGCCTCTTCGTCGTACACATTCGAGGACGTCGAGCCCGGTGAGTATACGCTGATCGCGGTCGTGGCTGACGGGATCCACGTGCCGCTGCAGCCATGGGTGGTCGACACCGTGACGTTTACGGTCGTGAGCGGGAACTAGGCAGCGGCAACATGCAGGGGTGAGAAGGCTGTCGGTCCGCACGGGCCGGCAGCCTGCTCCCTGCGTGCCTGCGGGTTCCTAGAACTTCCGAAACGCTCCCGTCTTTTCGATGACGACAGGGAAGCCCCCCACGCGCCTCGGTACGAGCCCAGCCGCGACCTCTCCGCTGACGTAGACCATCAGGCAGGTCTCACCGCGCTTCTGACCGATCGCGGTCCCGGAAACACCCGGCTTACCCATGACCTGGCCGGTCAACTTCCTCTGCGCCGCCTGAACATCGTCGCCCACGTCAGCTTCCGCCGTCGATTCGGATGCCGAATCGATCGAGCACCACATCGATCGGGTTCGCCAGCGTCGTCGTCTGCGTGCCGGCGAAGAGCAACCCGACCGGTCGCCGGTCGGCCATGAGAAGCCCCTCGGACACGATGAGCGAGCCGGAATCACCACCGGCGCTGAAGCCGCGTCCCGAGATCACGATCTGACCCTCGAAGCGAGCGGTGCCACCGGGGTACGAGACGTCCATGATCGCGTTGACGCCGCTGACCTGACCGTGGGTATGCCCGGTCGTACGCCCGTACTTTTGAACCTTCAGGCCGAGGGCTGCGTCCTGACTCGCCTCCCGCGGAGAACCGTATCCACCATCAGGCGTCGACGAACCGAGATCGTCCGTCGATGTCAGGGCAATGGCAGCATCGATCTTGTTGTGGGCACACACCATCGCCCGGCAAAAGTGCAGCGGCTCATAGTCGTGAAGCGTGCCGATGACGTCGTTCGGATCCCGGCCGCCGTCGACCACTCCGGGCTGCAGCAGGTTGTCGCCCACCTTACCGACGTTGTTCGCCGCGAAGACGTGGTTGTTGCTGAGTGCAAACGTCCGTTGACCGTCCGTGACGCGCGCGCCGATCGTACCTGCCGTGACCTGTCCATGACCGGCACTGACGCCGATGGGGACAGGCCGCGGGAAACTGGAGGTCGGATCCACGGACTCCTCGTTCAGCGGCAGCGCCGTGAACCGGCCCGTGACTTCGGGGATAATTTCAACGCCCTGCATCAGCCGTGGCACAGTGACGACCCCCGGCTGCGTGAGGTAGACCTTCACCACGTGGTGGCCATGGCCGTCGAGACCGATCGCCGTTCCTACGACACCGTCGAGGGCAAGCCATTCATCGGTCATCGTCTCCTGCAGCGACAGAGCCGCAGTCAGCGAGCTCGCCGAGTAGGCCCACGGATTCGCGGGACCGGCAAGAAGGATCAGCGAGGCGCTGAGCGCGACGCCGAGGGCAAGACGGGAACGGAGCAGAGTTCGCATAGTCATACTTGCTATACGGAAACATGGGGGTCTGGGGTTCCGAGCTGACCGGCTACGACGATTCTAGCGACTCTGTACCACCACCGCGTCGCGCCGAGCGATACAGTGCCTCGATTGTTCGAAGATTCGCCGCGGCCTCTGACACCGGATATCGAACCGGCCGGTCGTGGAGCACGCAGTCGGCGAAGTGCTCGACCATGAGCCGGTACTCGTCGTCGCCGGACATCGTGTGGCTGGTCCGTCCCTCTCGCCCTCGTACGTCCTCGATGACCACATCGTCCGTCCCGGGCAGGAAGGCGCGATCGACCTCGAGGTACCCGTCGGACCCCGCGACTTCGAACCGCTCGCAGCGCTCCAGCGTCAACGCACAATCGAAGTGAGCCACGGCTCCTCCCGGGAAGTGCAGGAGCCCCGCGAACGCCTCGTCCACGCCGCGCTCGGTCCACTGAGCCGTCGCTTGGACCGAGTGCGGCTCTTCTCCAACGATGGTTCTGGAGACGTTCACGCAGTAGCAGCCTACGTCCAGCAACGACCCGCCACCCAGCGAGGGATCGAGTCGGATATTGTCGGGTGACTGGAGGCGGAAGGTGAAGGTGCTACGCACCGCTCCAATCTCACCGATGTGCCCATCGCGGATCATGTCGACGACGCGTTCGATCCGGGGATGGAAACGGTACATGAACGCCTCCATCAGCTTCACCCCGGCCTCCTCCGCGGCCGCCGCCATCTCGAAGCAGTCAGCCGCATTGAGGGCGAGCGGCTTTTCGCAGAGAACATGCTTTCCCGCTCGGACTGCGTGGATCACCCAATCCCGATGCAGGCTGTTCGGGAGTGGAATATAGAGCGCGTCGATATCGGGGTCGTCAATCAGGGCTTCGTACGAGCCGTAGGCCCTGGGGATGCCGTGCTCTCTGGCAAAGGCATCCGCGCGATCGGCATCCCGTGACGCGACCGCACTGAGCACTCCGTTCCTGGATGCCTGAAGCGCGGGATTTACGGCAGCTCGTCCGATGTTGGCCGTACTCAGCACGCCCCAGCGGAGTGGCTCGGCATCAATCTCGTTCATGATTCGGCTCCTCAGTACGGACTCTGCTGCCCGCCGTCCATCTCCGTCCCGAGCGGGAGGCGGACCCACTGCCGTTGCCGATGCGACAGGGCTACGGCGTTGATCACCTCCTGCACTCGAGCACTCTGGGCGAAGTTGCCCTGGTTTCGAGCGCCACCCTCCTGGATCTCTTCGCAGAAGTTGTGCACGAGATTGCCGAAGAAGGCAGTGCCCCAGTGATCATCCGGCTGTGCCCCCGGAGCGAAGTAGCGCTGCGGAATCTCCCGAGGTACGAACTCGACGGCATCGGGGGTGGCCGTGTGAATCGTCTGAATAACGCCGAACTCCTCTACCAGGCGCACGATGATCGCTCCATTCGAACCGTAGACACGTGCCTCGATTCCGGGATAGTTCCCGACCGTCACGTAACTCGACTGCATGGAGAAGAGGGCTCCCTCGGAGGTCTGCCCCATGAACATGTCAGCGTCGTCGATGTTGATGCGCTCACGTTCACTGTCGAGGTTCGTTCTTCGGCGGAAGGGCACCATGTTCGCCATACGGCCCACGACCTCTGAGAGCTCTCCTCCCACGCACTCGAGCCCGATATCGATCGTGGGCGCGCCGTACCCCTCGAGGGAGCTCACGGTGATCCCCTCCTGGCTCAGATCCGTACCCCACTCCGGCTCCCCGACCGGCTTCACCTTATGGATCCGTTTATCCATCGGGTTGTCAGGGTCCAGCCACTGAGAATTCTGCTCGTAGCCGTTGAAGATGTACGGCTCCCCGATGAAGCCCTCTCGGATCAAGTCGAACATGTACATCACGGCCGGCGCGTAACGGAATGTGAGCCCGACCTTGGTCTTGAGCCCCTTCGCTTCTGCTAGCTCATGGGCTCGCCACACATCCCGGAAGTCGTGGCAGACCGGCTTCTCGACGAGACAGTGTTTCCCGGCTTCGAGGGTCGCAAAGACGAGATCCTGGTGGTCGCCCCGTGTGACGACATCGATGACATCGATGTCGTCACGAGAAAGCAGCGACTCAGCGTCCGTGGTAACCTCCGGGATCTCGAACTCGGCGGCCCGGGCATCAGCCAGCTCCTGATCGTGATCGCAGATCACGACCAGATCACACAGGGGCGAGCGAGCAAAGCCCGGAAGATGGGCGGTCCTCGACCAGCGCCCAGCGCCGATGACACCAACCCGAAGTCGTTCCGTCATTGAGTTCGCCTCATCATGGGGTCCGGCACGACACCCCGACCGCTCACGCGGTGGGTGCCGCTGCACGCGCCGAACATCGTGAGCGGGCTACCCAGTGTAAAGCAGCAAAGAGAGCCGGTCGCCAAGTCGGCCGATCGGGGCCAAGTTCCCGACCTTGAACTCGAAACGGGCCACATGATCCGTAGCCTTGAATCGCCCCAGGAGGGACCATGACTCGGCAGACAGCTCGCTCAACCTTCAGCGTGTGCGCGCTCGCGGTCGCGAGCCTGGTGCTCGCTCCTTCCGCTGAGGCTCAGCGCAACGGAGGTACCGAAGGACCACTCCCGTCGATCGAAGAGAAAACCGCGGGCCTCGAGCGTATGGACGGGATGCTTCCCCTCTACTGGGACTCCGACCAGGGTCAGCTCTGGATGGAGATCCCCCAGCTCGATGTGGAGATGATCCACTTCGTCGGGTATGGAGCGGGCCTGGGATCGAACGATCTCGGCCTCGACCGGGGGGCCCTGCGCGGCTCACGCATCGTGAAATTCGAGCGCGTTGGCCGGAAGATCATGATGGTGCAGCCGAACTATCGCTTCCGCGCGAGCAGCCCGAACCCCGACGAAGTGCGCGCGGTTCGAGACGCCTTTGCCAGGTCTGTCCTCTGGGGCTTCACAGCGGAGGCAGAAACCAACGCCCGCGTGCTCGTCGACATGACGGGCTTCCTGCTTCGCGACCCGATCAACGCCGCGGGACGCATGAGTCCCGGTCAGTATCGGCTGGATAACTCACGCAGCTCCATCTACAAGGAGTTCACCAACGCCTTTCCGACCAACACAGAGCTGGAGGTCGAGCTCACCTTCGTACAGCAAGCCGGCGGCGGTGGCGGCCGTGGGGGCTTCGGTGGTGGCGGGTTCGAAGGCGTGAACCGAGTCGCTGCGTCCGGCGAAGCGGCCACCATCCGCCTGCATCACTCCTTCGTCGAATTACCGGACGACGACTACGAGCCTCGGGCTCACGACCCGCGCGCAGGCTACGGTGCCAATACCTACCAGGACTACGCGACACCGCTCGGCGAGGACATGACCCAGCGATTCATCCGGCGTCACCGACTTGAGAAGGTCGACCCCGACGCACGCATGAGCGATCCGGTCGAGCCGATCGTGTACTATCTCGATCCCGGTACGCCGGAGCCTGTTCGTTCGGCACTCCTCGACGGAGCCCGCTGGTGGAATCAGGCATTCGAGGCAGCGGGATACCGGGATGCGTTTCAGGTCGTCATGCGTCCGGACTCGATAAGCTCACTCGACGCACGATACAACGTCATCAACTGGGTGCACCGCTCCACCCGGGGGTGGAGCACCGGCGGATCGGTCTCGGACCCGCGGACCGGTGAGATTGTGAAGGGTGTCGTCACGCTCGGCTCTCTGAGGATCCGGCAGGACTACATGATCGCCGAAGGATTGCTGAGCCCCTACGCCAATGGTGACGAGGACCCCCAATACCTCGAGGAGTGGGCCGTCTCACGGATACGGCAGCTCTCCGCGCACGAGGTGGGTCACACGATCGGACTTGGCCACAACTACTACAACAGCGAGGCCGGACGCATCTCGGTCATGGATTACCCGCACCCCCTCGTCGAGTTGAACATCGACGGGTCACTCGACTACTCGGAGGTGTACGACGAGGACATCGGGGAGTGGGACATCGCTGCAATCGCGTATGGCTACCAGGACTTCCCGGCCGGCACGAACACCGCGGCCGAGCTCGACCAGATTCTCGAAGATGCATGGGAGCAGGACGTCCGGTACATGTCGGGTCAGGACGTCGCGACAACACCCCAGGCCGACCAGTGGGCCAATGGGACGGACATGGGCGACGAACTGCAGCGGATGATGGACGTACGAGCCGTCGCCCTCTCTCGCTTCGGGGCCAATGCGATCCGAAACGGCCGCCCGATGGCGACCATCGAGGAGGTTCTCGTGCCCCTGTACATGCACCATCGCTATCAGACAGAGTCGACAGCGACGACCGTCGGTGGCGTGTCCTACACGTACGCGATGCGCGGTGACGGGTTGGACCCGGTGTGGCGCGTGTCGGCTGATCAGCAGAACCGGGCGCTCGACGCATTGATGCGTACCATCTCGCCGTCCGAGTTGGCCCTGCCGGTCGAGGTTGTGACCATGATCCCGCCGCGTCCTCCGGGTTTTGGACGGACGCGTGAGCTCTTTCCCCGGTGGACGGGGTCGGCCTTCGACGCCTTGAGCCCGGCTGTGGTGGCAGCGAGCCATACCGTGAACTCTCTTCTGACGCCGGATCGAGCAGCGCGGATGGTCGAGCAGAAGCTCTTCGACTCCTCGCTGCCAGGCCTCGACGACGTGCTCGGACGACTGATGAGCGCTTCGTTCGATGAGCAGGCGAATGGTGCGTACGAACAGGCTGTGCAGGAGGTTGTGCAGGGCGTGGTCGTAGACCGAATTCAATTCCTCGCCGCAAACGCCCCGATGCCACAGGTGCGGGCGATATCGACGATGGCCCTGCGCCGCCTCAACGGGAGGCTGATGGCGATGGCGGACAGCAATCCGCACGCGGGCATGATGGCGATGGAGATCCAGCGCTTCATGGAGCGCCCAGCGACCGTCATCGAGATGCCTGGCACCCCGAATGCACCCCCCGGCGCACCGATCGGTCAGCCGGCGATGGACTGGTTGGGCGGCATGGGGATCGGCCAACCTGCTATGGAATGGCTGCGTGCTACCGACGTCACCTGCACCTGGGACGACGGGCACGACTGGCACTGAGTCCCCTGCGGACCGTGGGGAGAGCGAGCGCCCGCGGTCAGAGCCTCACAGAGCCCCCGACGCCGATACGGCGTCGGGGGCTTGTTCGTTCAGTGACGATCGGATCGGGGATCGAGGGCATCCTGAAGACCGTCTCCCAGGAAGTTCACCGCGAGCACCACGATCAGAATCGCCAGGCCCGGGAAGATCGAGAGCCACGGTTGGGTCGCCATCGTCGCTTGCGCGTCCATCAGCATATTGCCCCACGTCGGGGTAGGCGGCTGCACGCCGAGACCAAGGAAGCTGAGCGACGACTCCAGAATGATCGCGTTGCCGACCGCCAGTGTCGCACCGACAACGATGGGGCCGGCGGCGTTGGGCAGCACGTGTCGAGCGATGATGCGCGCGTTCGTCGCACCCAGGCTGCGAGCGGCCTCGACATACTCCATCGCTCGAATCTTCAGGACCTCGCCCCGCACGACGCGCGCAGTCGTCATCCACGACAGTACGCCGATTGCGCTCGCCATGGAGAGTGCTCCGGCTTGAGTGTACGAGGCCAGCACGATCAGGAGCGGCAGGGTCGGAATCGAGTACACCACGTCGGTGAAGCGCATGAGGGTACCGTCCACCCGGCCACCGTAGTAGCCCGATACCGCGCCCAGCAATGAGCCGAACCCTGTCCCGATTATCGCGGCCAGCAGACCAATCAGAATCGACACACGTCCCCCATACAGGATGCGACTGAACAAGTCGCGGCCCAGGTCGTCCGTGCCCATCACATGCGAGACCGAGGGCGCCTCGCGGATGTTGGTGAGGTCGATCTGGTCGAAGTCGTAGGGTGCGATCAGCGGAGCTGCCAGACAGAGCAGGCCGATCAAGACCACGACG
>Ga0222718_10005463_pt1 | contig 10303 bp, 11 predicted proteins | sample C33_27DmetaG_FD_165045 | JGI IMG/M metagenome (GOLD analysis project Ga0222718, IMG submission 165045) | Estuarine water microbial communities from San Francisco Bay, California, United States - C33_27D | ecosystem: Environmental > Aquatic > Marine > Unclassified | place: USA: California... | reverse complement strand
TGTTTTGGAAATTTGGTTTGTAAAAAAAACTAACTTACAGTTATTGGATACGCGATGAAGAAACAGAAAGCAACTGCAAAGATTACATACATAACGAAGAAAAAAAACATTGGCCAGAGTTTCTATCTGAAGTGAATAATCCTCCATCAGACACAATTTTTTATACCAATCTGTCAGAACCCAACAAAAGTAGGAACGTAGGCAATGGGATTCCATATAACGTACAAGATTTTGAAAATGCACTGTTTGGAATTATTTCAGAGACTGATTTTGATAGACCTAATTCTCATGTGACAATCTCAGAAAAAACATGGAAACATATGATAAATTTTCTACCTTTTATAATAGTGGGACAACCAAAAACATGTAGTACATTACAAAGTCTGGGATTTAAAACCTTCAATGAGTATTTAGAAATACCAAACTATGATGATCCTGACTTACCGAATTATCTCGAAACAAAACAAGGTATTCATATCAATGAAATAATAAGCTTCAAAGGAAAATTAATGTTTTATAAAGATTTCAAAGATGAAGCATGGCCAAGTGTTAAGAGTATTGAAGAGTTTAACAACTTAGATTATGACATTCAAAGAGATATAAATGATGCATACTCAGACCCATTACATAGTTTTGATTACCTAAGATTGCGAGCTATTTTGTATAATACAGAAAAATGGTTTGAAAGTATATCCAAAAATCAATCTGAAATAAAAAGAGACATAGAACATAACTATGATCATTTAAAAAAGTTATATGAAAAAGAAAAGAAGATGCTAGAACTTTTTTTTAAACAAAATCTTTTTGATGCAGATATTGTTAATATTGTACACTTATTACACTAAGGGTTAAAAATGAAAAAAATTGACTACAAATACAACGAAGGCGAACTTTTACAAGAGTTCAAGGACTATATTGATGCAACCTATGGCGAACACTACAGCTTAAACAAGTACCAAGCCACAGAGTTTATCATTGATGCAGGTCACGGAGATGGCTTTTGTATTGGGAATGTGATGAAGTATGCTCAACGCTACGGCAAGAAGGATGGATACAATCGCAAAGACTTAATGAAAGTTTTGCACTATGCATTGATTGAGTTGTACGTTCATGATTTACACGAACGCTAATCTTCGCTGAGATCGCCTACTGTCCACGGTAGTTCTAATCGAATTACCTCGACAGTGCAGTTTAAGCATACACTTTTTAAGTTGCCGATATCACAATTACTTAGATTTCCATCAATATGGTACACAAGTATTTGGGCACCACTTTTTGCTCTAAAGTTGCATCTATCACAAACCATTTTTTTAGTATAACCATTTAGCATCCATCGTGGTTTTGCTGGTTTCTTTTTCCGTTTTTTTCTTATACAACTATCGCAACGAGTCCGATAGTGCGTCACATCTTCCCTGATATAATTTACTGCGGCTAAATTGCGTTTACAGGCTTCACAAAGCGGTCTTTTCATGCATTTACTTATACCTTTGCAAAGGGCAACACAAACACCAATTATTAGGGGTATTGAATAAATATTGCATATAACATAGGAAGAAAAAATATGGCATTAGTTTCTCCAGGAGTAGAAGTTACCGTAATTGACGAGAGCAACTATCTACCAGCAACAACTAATTCAGTACCACTTATAATGATTGCAACAGCACAAAACAAACTAAGTGGTTCAGGTACTGGTGTAGCGGCCGGCACTACAGCGGCAAATGCAAATAAAGTATATCTTATTTCAAGTCAACGTGATTTGGCCGCTACATTTGGAAATCCATTTTTCTATAGTTCTTCAGCCGGAACTAGTATTAACGGCTACGAACTTAATGAATATGGTTTACTTGCAGCATATTCAGTTTTAGGTATTACTAACAGAGCGTATGTACAACGTGCTGATATTGATTTAACTGAACTAAGTGCAAGTCTTACTCGTCCAACTGGGGCACCAACTGATGGTACCTGGTGGCTTGATACAGACAATACTATTTGGGGTATCTTTGAATGGAGTGCAAGTACAAACGCATTTACCAACAAAATCCCTACAGTGATTACAAGCACAGATGATTTAAGTGGTGGAGTACCAAAAGCAAGCATTGGTAGTATTGGTGATTATGCTATTGTAGCAACAAATACTAGTAATCCTGGATACTTCAAATCAGGTGGATTAACAACTATTACTACTGCTGTTCCGGCCGGAACAGAGCAAGTTGCAGCAAATAGTTGGCAACTTATTGGTAGTAATGCGTGGAAATTAAGCTGGCCAACAGTAACCGGTACAGTTTCAAGTCCAAGTATTACAATTGGACACAGTATTTTCTTAAATGATACTGAAGTAACTGCAACTGGAACAACTGTAGCACAATTAGCAATTGATATAAATGATGCAGGCATCACTGGCGTGTATGCAAAAGCAGTTAGCAACAAGTTAAACATTTACTTAAATGGTAGTGCAAGCAACGATGGTTCAACAGACAGTGGTAATGGTATTTGTGATATCTCAGCCGGAACAGGAACTATTTTAACTGACGTAGGTATCACTCCACGTATCTATTATGCTCCATTTGTTCAACAAAGCCCTCACTATACCGTACCAGCGTGGCGCACAACTGATAGTGAACCACATCCAACCGGTAGCGTTTGGGGTAAAACAACTTCAGTAAATTTAGGTGCAGATTTGAGTGTTAATCAATTTGATTCTACTCTTGGTGTATTTGTTGAGCAAAGTTGCCCAATTTACGAAAACGATCAGAGTGCGAATAAAAATCTTGATCCTTCAGGTGGCGGTGCAAATATTGCTTCTGAATCAACTTATGCTCAGTATGATGTTAGCGAAAATGATACACTAACACTTAAGATTTTTGAGCGTAATGGCACAGGTGCAACAAGTATTACCGGTGACGACACATCACCTACATTTACTACCAGTGAAACGTTTACTATTCAAGCCAGTGCAAAGAACAGTATAACACTCACGACTGCTGTGACAGCAACACTAGGTGGTACCACAGCGGCAGACTTTGTCGAAGCGTTTACTGCGGCAAACGTCGCAAACACAACTGCAAGCGTCACTTCAACAGGGGCAATCAACATCCAGCATACGCTCGGTGGAGTGATTGTGCTTAAAGATACGTCAGGTACTCCTGTTGCAGATGCTGGATTTAATTCAACTGTCATAGGAATTAGAGCAGGCAATGATAGCGATTTGATTTTAAGTAATTGGATTGTGCTTGGTGGCTCAGACAGCTACACAGCTAGCGGTACTTCGCCAAGTCTTGATCCAGCTGAAGGTACATATTGGTACTACAGTGCAACCGACCAAGTTGATATTATGATTCAAAGTGGCGGTTCTTGGAAAGGTTATCAAAACGTGACCAATGATGCTCGCGGTTTTGACCTAAGTGGTACTAACGCAAATGGTGTAATCATTGCGGCAACTGCACCAACTACGCAGAACGATAGTGCAGAAAGCGCATTGGTGTATGGTGATCTTTGGTTAGACAGCAGTGATCTTGAAAACTGGCCAAAACTATATCGTTGGCAGAGCGTTAGCAGTGTTAATCAGTGGGTTCTACTAGACAACGCTGACCAAACCACACAAGACGGTGTACTATTTGCAGATGCTCGCTGGGCAGGAAATGGAACAACTGATCCAATCACTGACGCCATTCCAACAACCAAGAGTTTGTTAACCAGCAATTATGTTGATATTGACAAGCCAGATCCAAGTCTTTATGCTGAGGGTATGTTATTATTCAACCTTCGTAGAAGTGGCTTTAATGTAAAGAGTTTCCAGAAAGATTACTTCAATGCCACTGATTATCCAGATGACGCTCTCCCAACTCAAAAGGATGCTTGGGTCACAGCAAGTGGTCTACAAGGCGATGGTTCTCCGTACATGGGGCGAAAAGCGCAACGTGCTTTAGTAGTTTCTGCAATGAAGTCAAGTATCGACAGTAATCAGGAGTTGAGAGAAGAGCAAAGAACATTTAATATTATTGCCAGTCCAAACTATCCTGAGCTGATTTCTAATATGGTTGCTTTAAATAATGAGCGTAATAATACTGGATTTATTGTTGGTGATACACCATTAAGACTTGCGGATACTTCAACTGCAATTATTGATTGGGCAACAAATGCAAACGGTGAAGGCACTACAAACGAAGATGGATTAACTGCAACTGATCCATATTTAGGTGTGTTCTACCCAAGTTGTCAGACAACTGACTTGAGTGGTAATGTTGTTGTACAGCCACCAAGTCACATGATGCTAAGAACTATTGTGCGCAACGATGACGTTGCATTTCCGTGGTTAGCACCAGCAGGCACACGTCGCGGTACTGTTGATAATGCTACAACACTTGGATATGTAAATGCAGCAACTGGTGAGTTTGTTTCGACAGCAGTACGTCAAGGTTTACGAGATACTTTGTATGAAAACAAAATTAATCCAATCACGTTCTTGCCGGGTGTAGGTATTACAAACTATGGTAATAAGACTACATCTGCATCAACTGGTGCGCTTGACCGTATTAACGTTGCAAGACTTATCGCTTTCATTAGAAATAGACTAGAAGTTATTGGAAAGAACTTTGTATTCGAACCAAACGATCAACTTACACGAGACGAGATCAAAGGATCAATACAAGGACTTCTAAACGACCTAGTTGCGAAACGTGGTATTTACGATTATTTGGTCGTGTGTGATGAAAGCAACAACACACCTGCCCGTATTGATCGTAATGAACTATATGTTGATATTGCAATAGAACCAGTTAAGGCTGTTGAGTTTATCTACATTCCAGTTCGTATTAAGAATACTGGTGAAATTGCAGCAGGTGAAGTTGCAACAGCAAACGCGGTATAATATACCACAAACAAAAAATAGGGCTTCGGCCCTATTTTTTTGGTTCCGTTTTCTGATAAATAAAGTTACAACAGGAGAAAGAGATGGCCGTATCATCGTTAACAAGAATGACAGTACCATTGGCTAGTGACCAGTCAAGTCCTACCCAAGGTCTGTTAATGCCAAAACTAAAGTATCGCTTTAGGGTGGTATTTGAAAATTTAGGTGTCAGTACTCCACGTTCAGAACTGACAAAACAAGTAATGGACTTTACACGTCCACAGGTTAGTTTCTCAGAAATAGAGATTCCAGTATATAACAGCCGTGTATATCTAGCAGGCAAGCACGAATGGCAGGCTGTCACAGTTAATCTTCGTGATGACGCAGGCGGAGAAGTTGCAAAATTAATTGGTGAACAATTACAGAAACAATTAGATTTTGTAGAACAAGCTAGTGCTGCAAGTGGTATTGATTATAAGTTTATCACTCGTTGTGAAGTACTAGACGGCGGTAATGGTGCTAGTACACCAACGGTTTTAGAAACTTGGGAACTTTATGGGTGTTTCTTACAGCAGGTAGATTACGGTAATCTTGATTATAGTTTAAATGACCCAGTAACCATGCAGTTAACCGTGCGTTTTGATAATGCAATTCAAACACCAATTGGTAGTGGTGTTGGTGCTACTGTTGGTAGAACCTTAGGTGACGTGATTACAGGATAATACTGTGTCATTTGGCAATCAATTTCTCAAAGGATTCTTTGGAAGTGACTATCTAAAGGATTATACGCATGCCAGCAAAACTTTCCGTGATGGCGGATATGAGCTGGCGCCGCGTTTAAAGTTTCTTTACTATACTCAATTCAGTTTAAACACGGCTGGTATTCCTAGATTATCGCAGATTTTGGATAAAAACGATTTCAGCGATATTGGGTTAATGGTCAAGAGTGTTGATTTACCACGCTTTCAATTCGAAGTTGATGTAAAAAATCAATATAATAGAAAAAGACTTGTTCAAACAGAAGTAATTTATCAGCCAGTGACTATAACATTCCATGATGACGGAAGCGATCTGATACGACAAATGTGGTATAATTATTTTAGTTATTACTACAAAGATCCAACAAAAAGTTATAGAGATGTACCTACTTTTGACGGTACATCAGGATCTATCGGCAATACTAGTGGCGACAAAGGAAAGTATAGTGTACGCGATACTTACGAACCTTTTTTAGAAGCGAATGATTGGGGGTATGTGGGTGAAAGTTATACTGATGGTACAGGTGCTATACCTTCAGGCGGTAAACCACGTTTCTTCAATGACATCACTATATATGGATTTAATCAACATAATTTTGTTGCCTACGTTCTGATAAACCCATTAATTGAAAGTTTCACCCACGATACTTACAACTATGCAGAATCAGGTGGAACTATGGAAAATCAAATGTCAGTACGCTACGAAGCAGTAAAGTATTACAGTGGCGTACTTGATGGCGGGTATCCAGATCAAAATGTACCATTTAATGATCCAAGTCGTTATGACACACAAGCAAGCCCATTATCTAGACCCGGTAATCAATCAGTATTAGGTACAGGTGGATTGATTGACCAGATTGCAGGTACTATAGTAGATATTCAGAAAGGCGATATTATTGGAGCTGTACAACGAGCTGGTGCAACATACGAAACGTTTAAAGATAAAAATTTACAAAGTATTATTAAAAATGAAGGCCGGGCAGTATTACAAGATATTGTTAGGAATCCTGCGCAAAATGCAGATTTTTTCTTTCCTAAATCACCAGGACAAAATGATCCTACTGCTGGCCAAACCAATCAACCTAAAAGATCTAGTGCAACCTCATTGAACGAAATAAATCAGATTGGCGTTAATGCTCCAACACCACCGACAGGAAAATTATGATGCAAGCTCCTACTGTAAACTATGGCAATCCAAACACAGATCGGACAATTAAAATTTTTGACAATTTCTATAACTTTTCGGTGGATGTTGATGCAAACCTCTATAGTACTGTGTATTCCTTTTTTGCAAGTATTTTTACAACAGCAGAGTCTGCGTCTCAATTTACCACTAGCATTTTCCAAGTTAGTGAAACAAGTGGTATACCAGTAATTACCTTACTTGAAGAAATGAAAGGGCAAAACGCAATGCAAGTTACTGCAACTATTGCATTTTATCTCAATGACATTAGAAGCAATTCAACTTTGCTTGGAGTTAGTAATGCTATAACTCCTAATGTTTATGCATCAAGAAATATCTTAACATGAGCAAGTTTGCTAACGGTTTGTACACAATCATGAATCCTCAAAAGTATATTGGCACTGGACGTCCAAGATACCGCAGTGGTTGGGAACACGCTTTTATGAGATTCTGCGATGTTAACGAACATATTGTAAAGTGGAGCAGTGAAAGTGTGCGCATACCTTATTTTAATCCAGTGAAAGGACAACGTACAACCTATGTACCAGACTTCCTTATACAATATCGTAACAGAAACAATCGCGTTGTAACTGAACTAATCGAAATCAAGCCTAAAGGACAAAGCATTGTAGAAAGCAAGCAGAACAATGCTCAACGTGCTGTGGTTGCTGTGAATCATGCAAAATGGGAAGCGGCACAGGCTTGGTGCAAGCAACAGGGTATTGCGTTTCGGGTAATAACAGAAGACGACATTTTTAGACAGGGTGGCAATAAACGCCGACGTTAAGTTCTACGTTTCCTTCCTAATGCTTTATCATCCAACGGTTCTGAACTTGCAGTAGGAGACGCTTTAATATCACTGCGCTGTTTTGTAATATCCACATCTGGCTTGGTATCTACTTTCGTAACTTCTGTATCCTCATCAGGTAAAGTGCCGCCATTTAGCCCAATCTTGAAAACAAAGTTGCCCTTGCTTCCTGTGCTATAAAAAGTTTTGTCAGCACTAAGTTCTACACTTGTAATTGCTTTGCTTGGAAAAATAGCATCAAATGGATTTAATTTAATTTCGCTATTGGCACTCGATCCTGTGGTGTTAAGTTGTATGAACGCACCCCAGTTGAGTATCTCAGCGGCTGCTTCACTGAAGTCTGTGTTTTCGTTTACATACTTTGCAACCATGTTTGCAATAACTGCACGGATATGGAAGAATGGAATGACCGCACTTGGATCGCGAGCTTTTCTACCACGATACATGTCTTCAAGTTTGTCGCTGAGTCTTCCGTTACCTAGTACTTCTTCTCCAGGGGGAACATTCTTGATAGCAAGGATTTGCTCTTTTTCTTGTGGTGTTATGATACCTGCAATCACACCCATGTTGAGTGGGCCTGGTGTGCTACCTTCAGTGACGGTTTCGATTACACTCACTGCTTCCTTGTGACGTTCTAGTACCTGCTTTCCTTCGGGACTCTTTTGCATTTCTACAATCTTGTCCTTGAGATTCTTGGCACTGGCTTTAGCACCACCTTCTGCTTTACTGCTAACACCCATGGTTTGGCCAGCACTGTTGATCAGAACACTATCAGTAAGTCCACCTGTTTTTGTGGCACCATAACTGATATTACAACTTGAAAATCCGCCTTCACTTAGAAACTCTGATTCGGCTTTACGAGCATCAGCTTCGTTGCCCAACTTTTTGCCCATGACCAATGCCATTGGCTGTAGCAGTTCACAAAAGTAGTTGGTAAAGGCCGTGTAAATCATATCGCCCTGCGGAATACTCATTGGAAAATCTTCTGCCATAAAGATTGCTACTGCACGAGCCTCATCACTATCCTCACCAAACTTAGCAACAATTTGTTGTGCTACTTCTTCTGGACGCAGATCATCTAGCTTGGTAAGAACATCAGTTGGCTTGTATCCTGCGGCTTCTTTTTGTGCCACAGCAGTTTGCAGTCTATATCCACCCGGCAATCCTACATTTGGAAAACTGTTTTGTACTTTGATTGGACTGATCTTTTGCATGTATCTGCCCATGTACACATCCTTGTTTTCAGCATCAACAAAGTGTGCAAGACCAAATGCTTTACTTTGTGCGGTGCTAGTGTTCATCCACTCAATGTCTGTGGGCTGTATGCCTATCTTGCTTGATAACAGCTCAACAGCAGATAACATTTCGTCGGTGTCTTTGTATTCTCCACCGCCATCAGGATAAAAGTCGACACTCTGGAAAAACAGTTCATCTCCTGCTGGATTTTTAAAACTGGTTCCGGGTTGTCTGTTTGCTAGGCCTACACTTTCTTGTAGTTGTTCGAGGGTATCTAAAATCAGTCTCATATTATTACCGTTTGTTGCCTATATTTAGTTAAATATCAGTATGACAAAGAAACTTGAAGAACTGTTTGACCTGCCGCAGCAGGAAGAAACAGAAGAACTAACACAAGAAGTTAGCACCGCTGACGACATTCCTGAGTACACTAATGCACTCTCTGAACTGGATAAAATCAATGCTGCACTGCCACAGGTGCGTGGATTAGAAAGCAGTGATCGTGAAATGGATGAACTTGCTGAAAAAGCAACCAAGACATTCGACGATCTCATGGATCTTGGCATGAATGTTGACAGCAGATGGGCCAGCGAAATATTTAACACAGCCAGTAGCATGCTTGGACATGCTATTACAGCAAAGAATGCCAAGGTAAACAAGAAACTTAAAATGATTGACCTGCAACTCAAGAAACTGCGCATGGATCAACAGAACAAAGATCCTGACGCTGATGCAGAGACTGGCACTGGTATGGTACTGGACAGAAACGAACTACTCAAGCGTTTGTTAGACAAAGATGCTAAATAGCATATAGGGGAAAACAATGAAGAATTTTGCACAATATTTGGTGGAAACCAAACAAACCTTTGATTATCGTATTAAAATTGCAGGTGACATCACCGCAGAACAGATGAATCAATTGGAAAAAAGCCTGGCTCAGTTTGATGTAATCAAGATGAGCGAGAAGAAGTCAACTCCAGTTATGAAAATACTGCCTGACTTTCCAAAGTTTGAAAACGAGCGTCTAACACACATGGATGTTTCGTTTAATTATCCAGCAACAGAGCAAGGTATGCGTCAAGTATGTGAACTGCTTGGTATGGATCCAAACAGAGTGTTAATGCAACAGCGTGAGTATGCTGAGAAACTGGATCAAGAGCGTGAAGGTTATGAACAGCAACCAGAAAGCGTACTTGCTGATACAGATTTTCCAGAACCAAACGCAGAGCAGAAAGAATTAAGTGATGATTACAGTGCAGCACCAGACGAGCATCGCATTGTGGTACAAAACGAATACAAGAGTGATTTTACTATTGCAGGCGGAAAGACCCCAGCCGCTAAAACAACCAGTGATTTCCCAATGAATGAAAAGAGTGCTATCAGTGGCACTAACGAACTTCCTAAAGTAGAAAGTTACGCGAGATAAAGGACAGACAATGGATAGCATTTACAAGATATTAGAAAGCCTGGAC
>Ga0222718_10005461_pt1 | contig 10306 bp, 14 predicted proteins | sample C33_27DmetaG_FD_165045 | JGI IMG/M metagenome (GOLD analysis project Ga0222718, IMG submission 165045) | Estuarine water microbial communities from San Francisco Bay, California, United States - C33_27D | ecosystem: Environmental > Aquatic > Marine > Unclassified | place: USA: California... | reverse complement strand
AGCTGACGAGGTCGACGAGATCGTCGAGCCGGTGGCAGAGGAAACGGCAGAGGAAACGGCAGAAGAAACCGCAGTCGAGCCGACAGCGGAACTGCCTGCCGAAGCCGATCAGGAGCCCGCAGAGGCGGCACTTGCAACGGCAGATCTGTCAGTCGATCCAATCGTCGCGGAGCGGAATCGCATCAAGCAGATTCGCGTCCTGTGCGATCTGGCAAAAGCTGGCGACAAGTTTTCTGAATTTGTCGACGCGAATTTCAGCGTGTCCGACACTCAGGCCGCACTTCGCGATCTGGCGGGTCGAAAAAATTCCGCGCTCGAATCGGCTCCGGAACCGGAGTCAGATCCGGACGCAAAATATCGGGCGGAATTTGCGGCAAACCGCGATCAGTTTTCCGTAACCGAAGAACAGTACATCCGCAGCCGACGAATCGACGACGGCCTGCAATCTCTGACAGGAAAGGGTTGATCAATGGCTGTAACAGCAAACCAAATTCTGGAGCGTCGCGGGGCGTCTCCGACTCTCGTCGCAGGCAAGGCCGCAGCGGTCGCCCTGTATCAGGGCACGTTGGCGTTTTACGATGCCTCGACCGGCTACGTCACGAGCGACGACAGCAGCGGGGCGAACGCATTTGCCGGGATCGTCTATCAGGAGTGTGACAACTCCGCTGGCAGCGCTGGCGATCTGAATGTCGAACTGATCACTGACGGCGTGGTCCTGCTGACCGGCTCCGGATTCAATCAGGCGACCGTCGGCGATGCGATTTACGCAAGTGACAACTATACCGCGACCGCAAGTTCGTCCAGCACTTCGCTGGTGGGTCGCGCAACCGAATACGTCTCGGCAACTCAAGTCTGGGTCGCGATTCAGACTGACGTCTGATCAGCACGCTGACAATTCCGAAAACATTCTGAGGAGAAAAAATCATGGCTCTGGACATCGCGTCCGCACAGGTCAAACTGCGGGACATCACGGCAAAATTTGATAACGGGGTTGACTCTGCTCAACCGTTTTACCCGTCGGTTTGCTACGACGCATCGAGCGTTCGCAGCAGTGAAAAATACGGATGGATCGGCAACATGCCGGGCATGCGTGAGTGGGTCGGCGACCGTCAGTTCAGCGAACTCCGCTCGGCGAATTTCGTGATTGACAACAAGCACTTCGAAAGCTCGTTGGCAATCAAGAAAACCGACATCGCCGACGACAATCTCGGGCAGTATGGTCCGATCATGGAGCAACTCGGAATCGAGGCTGCACATCACCCCGACGAACTCTGGTTCGATGCTCTGGAACTCGGCGAATCGACTGCCTGCTTTGACGGTCAATTCTTTTTCGACACTGACCACTCCTGGGGCAAATCCGGAAGTCAGTCGAACGACCTGACAAGCACAGTCTCCGACACTTCAGCTGTGACGGTTGCGGAACTCAAGACTGCGATCCGGTCTGCTGTGCAGCAGATGCTCGGATTCAAAAACGATCAGGGCAAACTGTACCACCGCCCGACCGTTTCGCGCTTGAACGACCTGACGCTGCTGGTGCCGTTGGCACTTCGCGATGTCGCCTACGACGCACTTGAATCACAGTTGTTGAGCAACTCAACAAACGTGATTGTCGATCGTCCAACCATTGTCGCCAGCCCGTATTTGACGAGCGACGTCAAGTTCTACCTGTTCAAGACCGGCGACCCAGTCAAGCCGTTCGTGTTCCAGCAGCGCGAGCCGTTGTCGCGAATGATGAAGGGCCTGGACGACATCGAAATCAAGGACGTCAAATTCATGACCGAAGCCCGTTACAATGTCGGGTATTTCGCGTGGTGGACGGCAGTCCTCACCACACTGACGACCTGATTCGATTGACGCAACGCCGGGTCAGACGTGACTCGGCGGCTGCCGGTCTGGCCGCCACAGACCGGCAGCATTTTTTCGGCGGGAGGATCTCAAAAAATGAAATACCAGATCACACTTGGCCCGAACGCAAGCGGGCGGGACAAGGAAACAAATCAGCGGCACTACTGCACGCGACTATCAACCGGCAAGCGGTTGCAGGTCGTCGACGGCAAGCCTGTCACGATTGACCTGTCTGCGATTGATTTGACAGCCCTGCAGGTCGCTGAGGGTCGCGGTTTTGTCAGTCTGGCAGAATCATCGAACAAGCGCGGCAGGCCGTCACTGACCGCGACAGAGGGCGATAAGGGCGGTGACGAATGAGTCTCCGTGACCAGATGGCGATTGACGCCTGCGCAATCCTATCGACCGAGGATCTCGGCGAGCGGATTGACTGGACGTCAGGAGCGACAACGCTGCCGCGAACTGTTCGGGTGATCGAGCAAGCAGAGCGGCAGACAGTCCGTCGCGCCCACATCTGGACGCCAATCGCAACGACCGCGGTTTCAGTCGGCGATACGTTCCGGCTGAAACGCGGTTCTGCGGTCTCGACATGGGTCGTTCTTTACAGTGACCCTGCCGAGACTGGAATTCAGCGACACTACTGCCACGAACAGCTGACAACGCTCGTGACATTGACGCGGCACCGATTGACCGGCAGCCGATCAGGCACGCGAAAATCAGTCGTGAAAACGACTGAGCAACTGCGAGCAAAATGGTTCCAATCGTCGGCGGAAATTGAAACGACAGAGGGCGGCAGACGGCGGCGAATGTCTGGCGAGTTCTATCTGATCCTGCAATCGTTCCCGCAAAATCTGAACGCAGCGGACACGATCACAGATCAGGGCAGGCATTATCGAGTCGAGCGAATCGACCAGGATTTCAGCCGGGAGGATTTGCCCTACGCAATTCTAAGCAGGTCGGATTGATGACCGTCAAACGAAAGAAATCAGGCAAAACAAAACTAATGCGGAGCCTGCAAAAGCAAACGCAGCAGGCACTAAACGAGGCAGCGCTAAAGCTGAAAAAAATTGCCCGGGAGACAGTCAGCAGAAAATACATTCGCCGAAAACGCGACGCAAAAATCGCGAAGTTGGCGAGGCTGAAACGCGAGCGGGAATCGGCTGATGCCAAGGCGAAAAAAAACAACGTATGAGAAACTGAGGGCAAAGGCGGTCAAGTCGGTAACGCGAAAGCGAAAGGCGGCAAAAAAAGCAGTCACGAAATCAGTCAAGCGGGTTAAGCGATCCGCAAAACGGCTGAAGAAAACGACGCTGAAGACAACAAAAAAACGAATCAAATCGACTCGCAAATCAATCAATCGAACGGTCAAGCAAGTCAAGCGATCGAAGACCGCAAAGGACTTCAGGAAATGGAAACGGGGGCAAACTCGATCGACGATCATTCGCGGCGATGTTGACGTCAGCGGGGCGAGAGTCACGCAGGCGGGGGCAGATCCGGGAGCCAGCAAGCCAGGCGAGCCGCCAAAGATGAGAACGGGTCGCGGGCGGAATTCAATCAGGGCGGCGGAGGTCAGAGGGACCGGGAGTTATGGTCGCAAACTGAAACCGGCAGCGAGAACATTCGTTGACAAGAAAATCGCTGGATACATGGCAATGTGGGAGTTCAGGAAAGACGGCAAGGCTCGCCCGTTTCTGGCCCCGTCCTATCGAGCAAACAAAAAAAACTTGCAGGGTGTCCTGATGGGCAATCTGAAAAAACTCAAACGGCAGGGACGGCGGCGAAAGGCGGTCGTGAAATGACAACCGAAAACGGAATCGACAGAACGATCGTCGAATGGTGGCAGGCGACTGAGGCCCTGACAGATCTGGTGCCGGCCGATCGGGTTGCGACTGAAATCATGCAGGCCGACGAGGCGATCGCGGAAGACGACGACGGCGACCTGATTTTCGATGATTGCGTTGTTCTGGAAATTACCACCGAACCGCACTGGCGAACAAACTCAGTCAGAAGCTATCAAACGACAGTCACATTTGCCGCAATGAGCATCGACGACGACCGGGCCGACTCGATCGCCCGAACGATCGTCAGTCAGTGGGCAGATCAGTCGTTCGGCTCGATCTCAGATTGCAGGCCCGACGGCACAATCGAGCGGCAGCAGGACGAAGAAACTGGAATCTATCAAAGCACGGCAACGCTTGTGTTGAATCATGTGGGAGTCTGACAAATGGCCGACCTGACAATCACAGCGGCGGACGTGCTGACGACGACGTCGACCCGAACCTATACTGGCGTGGCAGGGGCGACCGTCACAGCAGGCCAACCGGTCTATGCTGACGCGACAGACTCGAACAAATACAAGCCCGCCGACGCCGACGCCGACGCGAGCAGCCGAGCAATCGGAATCGCGGTACACGGGGCGAGCAACGGCCAGCCGTTGACGGTCGCACAATATGGCAATCTGACAATCTCGGCAGTGATGACAGCCGGTGAAGTCTATGCCGTTTCGGCGACGGCTGGAGGCATCGCACCTGTCGGCGATTTGGTTACTGGAAACTATGTGACAGTTCTGGGCGTCGCGACGACGACCAGCAACCTGCAACTCGGAACGATTTACAGCGCAACCGCGAAACCATAGAAAGGCCCTGAGCAATGGCAGCGGGAACAGTTTTCACCGGCAAAGACATGACATTCAAATTCGGCGACCCAGTCGCTGAAGCAGTGCAGACTGGCAAATGGAGAATCAACGTCGGCGGGGCGCAGGGCAAGTATGCCAGCAATTCCACCGGCGGATTTCGCAAAACGACTGTCGGCGTTTCCGAGTGGTCTGGCACCGTGACTGTCATGCTGCACGACGGCGAAGCAATGCCGCTGAAACGCGGCGACGAGGTCGCGGCACAATTTCACGCTGACGCCGACGACTACATCAGCGGCACGATCATTATCACGCAGGTCGGCGACATTGAACTCGATGCCGACAGCGGCGACCCGGTCGCGATCGACTACGCATTCGACGGTCAGGGCACTCCGGCAACATCCGGCACAGCATTCAGTTTGGTTTAATAAGAGGTGACGTATGGCGGACGGCATTTTCAATTTGTGCGGCAAGCGGACTGTAGATCTGACGAAGGACGGTCGGACCTACAAACTCGCGATCCGGATCCTGGACAACTATGCGGCGAAGGAGTCTGCAATTTTGCAGCGACCGGGATCTGCATTCCGTGGCATCGAGGCAATCAGCGATCGGGCGACGCGCGAATCTGCGATGCGTATTGCAGCAGACGTCGCGGCCCGCCCGCAGATTGCAACGATGCAGGATGAGGAGCGATTTGACCGTTCAATTCGCGGGCTTGCGTGGAGCGTCTGGCAGGCTCTGACCGAAAATCATCCCGACGAATTTCCTGCAAGCGTCTCGACTGAGCAAGGCATTCAACTCGGCTGCGATTTCATCGCATGGTTTGACGACATCGGGCAGATCATTCAGGCGATTCATCGAGTCGAGGAAAAGGATATCTTGGGAAACTCCGAAGCGCCGACGGCGAAGCCAGCTTGACGCTGCCGACGCGACGGACGATCCCGTGGGCGAAGATCTTTCGGGGACTGTCAGAGAAACACGGCTGGACGCCTGAGCAAATCGGGAAACTGACAATGTATCAGGCTCTCATCTACTGCGGCATGTGGTGCCCGGAAGACATCACGCGAAAGGATCAGGGCTAAAATGGCGCAGACAGTCGAAGAGGCTCAGGTCTTGTTTTCTGCCTCCGGCATGGGCAAGGTTGAAACCGCTGCCGGTCGAGCCAATCGCACCATGTCCCGCATGACGTCAATCGCAGGGCGTGCAACATCTGCGATCCGTGGAATCGGCAGGGCGGCAACGTCGTTCCGGGGCATCGCATCAATCGCGGCTCTTGGCTATTCGATCAAGCAAGCCAGCGACGCGGCGTCAGAACAGATCGCGGCAGAGCGCAAACTAGAATCAGTTTTGGCAGCGACTGGCAACGCTGCCGGGTTCACTGCCGACGAGTTGAAGCAGATGGCCGCAGATCTGCAGCAGGTCACAAACTACGGTGACGAAGCGACGATCTCCGCGATGGGCGTGATGGCATCATTCACCAACATCAGCGGCGATGTTTTTCAGGGTGCAGTCGTCGCGGCTCAAGACCTGTCGGCCGTCATGGGGCAAGATCTGCAGTCGTCTGTCGTGCAGATCGGGAAAGCCCTGAATGATCCAATCAAGGGCGTGACAGCCCTGCAGAGGGTCGGCGTCGCGTTCACGCAGCAGCAGCGGGACCAAATCAACGCGCTGGTCGAATCAGGCAACTCGATGGCCGCCCAGCAGATGATTCTGGCCGAGTTGAAAAAAGAATTCGGCGGGGCGGCTGAGGCGATGGCCGATCCGTTTACGCAATTCGGCAACGCAGCAGGCGACGTTCAGGAAGAACTCGGGATGCTGTTTCGTGATGTCGGCACCGTGCTGCTGCCGATCGGGAACGACCTGCTGGCATGGACGAGCGACGCGATTTCTGGTTTGCGAGGATACGCTGACGAGTTTCAAACGTTTGTCACAGTTGCGGGAAATGCGTTCACTTCGGTTCAGGATTCGCTCGAAAACGTCGGCATCGCGTTTGGCGTCTTCGCTGGCAACATCGGCGACAACTGGCAATCGCTGTTCAGTGATCTGCAGCAGTGGGCGTCGACGGCGTTTTCGTGGATCAGTGACAACGCTGCAACAATGGCAAGTAACATCGCGACGGCTGTGCAAAACGGATCTGCACTGATCGAGCGAGCGGGGATGCAGCTTGGAGAATGGGCGGCCTACAAGCTGGGATTCTCCGACGAAATGCTCGAAATCCCGGAAGCAAAAATGCAGGAGTTTGCTGAATTTACTCCGTTCAGTTCTCCGGATACGCCGTTTGTTTCGAGCTTGGCGGATCAGGTTTCTGACGCGATTTCGCAACGCGAGGCAGAGCGGCAAGCCGAAAGAATGCCAGAGGCTTCGGCGGCTGTCGCGGCGGCTGGCGGCGGCGGTTTTGTTATTCCGGTCGCTCCGGTTGAGGTCGAAACCGAAGACGTCAAGTCGCAGCGAGGGTCAGCCCTGCAAGTGTTCCAGCGGCTGCAAGAATCATTCGCCAAGAAAGCAGCAGACACTGCAACGAAGCAACTGGCAGAGGCCCAAAAAGGGAACGCCATTGCTGAAGAACAGTTGCAAATCGCGAAGCAGCAAAAGCCAATGGGGGCAATCTTAGAATGACTTACCCAGCATTTCAGGAGCACGAAGACAGCCCGATCGAGTCAGTCAATCGGTCGGGCGAATTTTCGATGCAGCGAATCTTTCTCACTGCATGGGATGACCGCTGGCAATTTATCCGGCACCATTTCGTCGCAGGCTTTGCCGGTCTGCCTGCCTCGTATTCATCAGACTGGCCGGGCGTTCTCGCTGACACTGCATCAACATCGCGGATCGTCAACGCTCCGGAATCGCAGTCGATCACAGACCCAAACACGCAGCAACTGACGCACGACACGCTGGCAAAAATTACAGTCACTTACACCGCACTGACTCCGGACGAGCTTGAACGAGCCGATCCGACATCACGCGATCCGCTGCCGGGCGGAACTTGGGCGACTTATTCGCAGGACAGCAACGTCGAGTTTCGCGAGATTGTTTCGCGTGCAATGGCGTGGGAGTCTGACGGCGACATTGTCCCGCCAGACGTCCAGCAGATCGTGCCGCAAGCACTGACGACGCATGAGGTGGCGTGGAATCAACTGACGTTTGTTCCGTGGGTTTCGCTCGGGAATATGAAAGGCTGCGTCAACGCGACTGCTTGCCGACTGCCCGGCAGCCCGCAGATTTTTCAGCCTGAGACACTGCTGTTCGAAGGCCTTTCAGACGAAACGACGATCAGTCTTGCACTACAAATCGGAACGCGAAAACTGCGATTGAGATTCAGCGAAATGTCGCAGAAGAATCTGACAGCAACCGCAGACGGGGCGAGCGGCGAGACTGCCTACGGCTGGAATCATCAGTGGAGAAAAGAAACATCGTCGTATGACCGGATCGTCGTTGCCGGTGGAACAGACCCGCTTTTCAAAACATACGAATTCAACGACATCTGGGGGGCGACTGAATGACGATCGGCGACAACACTCCGCCAAGATTTCAGCGAGGGCAGCGGCTGACGGCGGCGGCCCTGAATCAGTTGTCGCAGGCGGTTGCTGCAATCCTGAATCGCGGGCATGGTCCGCGAGTCGATCGACATCCGATCATCGTTGGCAAGCTGGACGGCAACCTTGACGCGGCGACATCGTTCGCCGACGATCCATCGACCGCAACGCTGAGCGTCTGGGAAAAAAATAGCGATGGCGACTACGAAGACAGCGGGCGAGACGAGACGATCACAAACCGATTTGAGAATCTATCGTTCACTGCTGGCCAGATCATGGAGGCACAATTTCGCGATGGCGAATGGAAGCCAATCGCAGCGGATTGCAGTTGAGGGGGCGGCGAAATGGTGATGCTGGGCAGGTGCTGTTTGTGCGAGCCGCCGGTGCCGTATGAGGGTAAAATCCTGCGGCAAATGTTCCCGACTGCGATCGCGGATTATGAAAGCCTGAGCGACGCGACCTACACGGCTGCACAATACTACACCGGGACGGCCCGCAATTTTTCGACAAAGACCAACACCTACGGCGGGCATCAACTCAACTGCCTGACGTATATGCTCGACGTACCGGGCACAGCGACTGGGGAGCAGTCCGCGATCCTTCAGCCTGTGCGGTACACGATCGACGAGACCAACAGCAGCGGCGGAAATTTTGACTACTGGGAAACGCCGTCGCATCCGGGCAGATTCTCGCCAGTGCTGAATCAATTTTTTTCCAGCGACACGCTGCTGCCCGCAAGCGGCAACAGCCACATGGACAACAGCGACCCGCATCAGATCCGGATTGCGTCTCCGCTTGGCGTCAAGTCGGGGCAGTCGATCCCCAACGCCCTGCGGCATGTTTGGCAGCAGCTGGACGGCTACGAGCAAACGCTGCTGACATGGTTCAAACCGCCGTTGCCGGTTTCGTTCGGCGTTTTCCCCCGTTACATCCAGTACAGAAAAAACGGTACGGCGTACGGCCCCCTGCATGATCTTGAAGACTACTGGGCGGCCCTGTTTGCGCCGTACGGGGTCAAGGCGATGCATTATCCTGACGCCTACGACATCCCGTTTCCATCATCGACTCGACTCTGGCAGGTTTACGGCTCGCATCTGCAAAACTGGAATTTTCAGTTTGCCGACGGCGACGAAATCGACGTCGACGTTTGGTTTGAGATTCGCGCCGATCCTGTCGCGGGATCTGATCGGGCTGTCGTGATCTCGATCGGTCGCGACGAGGTCAGCAGTGGCAGTCACTCAGCGAGCGACGAGTCGGATTCGTGGGTGCCGTCAGGCAGTACGGTTTTCAGTTATGCTGCACTGGCCGACAGGCCGCTGACGCTGTACGGGATCGACGCATCGCCCGGCTGGGATCCTGCGACCGATACTTACACCTACACGCCCGCCGATGGATCGGCAACGCTGGGCAAAGCGACGCCGACCGGGGCTCGTGTGTGGGCGATCGACTCCGGCAGTCTGACATGGTCTCCGGCTGCGCAGACCTACACGACGCCACCGCAGGCGGGCAGCGGCTCGTCAACATGGCAATCAGACAACGGCGACCCTTGGGAACTGATCACGGACAACTGCACGACCGGCGATCCGACTGAGCCGACCAGCGACCCGCCCGACCCGACCGAGCCACCATCAAGCACGCTCGCGTTTGGCGGCTGTGAGATTGCCGGAGTCAATCGCAGCCTGAACATCTACCTGCAGCATGACTGGCGGGACGAAATGTCGTGGTTGTTCATTCAGTTCATTCTCGACCCGTACGGCAGCCCGAGCGACCCAGACTACGAGGCAGAGGAATCTGTGCAGGCGGTCTATCGGCCAGCGAACGCAACGCCGACTGCCGACTATCCTCAAACAGTCTACTCGCGGCGGGAGGCGTCAGACGTGGCAGTCGGCCCGACTGGCTGCTTCGATCATCTTGGCAGCACAGAATACGAACTGTGGTGGCTGTACGAATACGACGGCGGAAGCGTCTCAAACGTATCGGATCAGGTGCAGACGGGCACGACGCACGACAGCGGGCACAGCAGTCTGTCGGCGATCCTGCAGGACATCGTGCCGACGTCAATCATGGTCGATCATGGAGCGGCGTAAAAAAAATTCCTCCGATTCGATTATTTTTTCTGATGCAGTATTGACTCGGCGGTCAAAATGTCGAAGATACCTACATGCGAGGCACAACGCCAAACGCAAAACAATCAACAGCCATGAAAGGCGATTCCATGAAGATGACTAAAGCAAAAATGATTGCACGAATCCGCAGCATGCAGAAAGCAATGGGTCGTTCTCCTTGGAAGGCAAGA
>Ga0222718_10005460_pt1 | contig 10310 bp, 5 predicted proteins | sample C33_27DmetaG_FD_165045 | JGI IMG/M metagenome (GOLD analysis project Ga0222718, IMG submission 165045) | Estuarine water microbial communities from San Francisco Bay, California, United States - C33_27D | ecosystem: Environmental > Aquatic > Marine > Unclassified | place: USA: California... | reverse complement strand
TATTAATTAGGAAAATTAGGAAAATTAGGAAAATTATGAAAATTAAAAATTATTATTTATTAGTTTTATTTTTTATTTATGGCTGCGGTGGCGGTGGCGGGGGAGATGCAACTCCCGGAACTCCGTCGACTCCAATCCCAACAGTTAATTTGTCAGCTGATCCAACATCAGTCTTATTGAATGGAACTTCAACACTAACCTGGAGCTCATCAAATACATCAACATGTTCAGCTTCATGGACTACTCAAACAGGTACCTCTGGCTCTGAAGTAGTTACAATTTCAGGCGCTGGTAACAATAATTTTTCTATTTCTTGTTCTGGTGATGGCGGAACTAGATCTGCTTCTGTTTCAGTTGAGGGCTACAGAAATACTGACGGTGTTGTTGTAGATGGATATATTTCTGGTGCTGAAGTTTGTATAGATGAGGATGAGAGTTGGACTTGTGATTCAAGTGAAAACTCAACCACTTCAGATAATGATGGTAAATTTACAATCAAATATGCTAATGGAAGTTTGGTATCTATTGGAGGAACTGATTTAGATTCTCAAACCCTTTTAGACAACTTATTAATCACTCACAAACTTAGTGGTCATTCAGACTTTAAAGCAGTAACACCAGTAACTTCAGTTGCAGCCTTTATGACAGATAGTTCAGCTGTTAATGCAGCTTTAGGCATTGATTCATCCATTGATGTCTTCACTTTTGATCCAGTTTTTAATAAAGGTGATGGTGGTATTAATGACTACTTATATGAGAAGGGTAATCAGCTTACAGTTCTTGCTTATGCCTTACAAAATATTACCAATAACTTAAACACAACAACAGAAACCACCCAGGATTACTTTAAGGCTATTACTGAGGAAATAGAAAAAGAATATACCGAAACCGAAACCAAAGTAGATATTGAAACCGAAGTTTTTGTTACTAAAGCTCTTGATAATGTTATTGCAGCAAAATCGGTAACCATTGATGAAACAGCCAAAACTAATACCACCAAAGCTCTTGCAAATGTTTTACCTATTATTAAAGTAAAGTCTTCTAATGATTTAACAACATCAATTATACGTTTTGCTGTATCAACACTTCAAGATGACATTCAAGCCATAGCAAATGGAAGCTCATCAACTGAAACCGTAACTAGTTACACTGGAGATATATATAATTATATTGCTAATGATCAGAATATTGATGTGAATGAAATCATACCTTCGGTTACTGCTGTAGCTGACGCAGCTTCAACATCTCAAGACATAGCAGTGACTATTAATGTATTAGCAAATGATTCATATCAATCATCTTTGCCAATTTCATTATCTTCAGAGAATGGATTATTTGGTACAACTGTAATAGCTGAATCTTCTCCAGAAAAAATTGTATATACACCAAATACTAATTTCACCGGTACCGATACATTTACTTACACAATAACTCAAGGCAATAAATCTTCTAATGCAAATGTTACTGTTACTGTTAATCAAGTCCAAGGGCAATATGTCTTTGAGGGAAAGACTATCGATGGATATATTGAAGGTGCAAAAGTTTATTTAGATCAAAATTTTAACTTTAGACTGGATGATGGAGAGTTAACTTCAATAACAACCACAGATGGCAGTTTTAACATTTCAACAAATGATTTAGATTTATATAATTGCCTAAAATCCAGGCCAATTGTAGCTGATGTTCCTATTGGGGCTATAGACTCGTCATTGGGGGAGGTTACTCAAGCATATAGAATGGTTTTACCATCTATAAATGATACCGGTAATTCAGCTATCGTTATCTCACCTTTTACCAGTCTTTTAGGCGATGCAGTAGTACAAGCAAAAAGTTCATCATCTATAAAGGATGAGTTAACACTAGCTGAAGGCTGTAGCGATGTTGGAAATAGTATTGCAAGCAGCATAACGAGTGAATTAAATCAGATTAAAAATACCTTAAGCTCAAGTTTAGGTATCTCTTATGACGACCTAGTGATTGATTTTATTGCTGATACATCTAACTCAACTATCACTGAAACATCCGCACAAAATATTGCTAAGTTTTTCCCATACTTCAAGCAATTAACAGATGAGTTTGACTCTGAACTTTCAACAATTCATAACAAAACAATTAATACTGATGTGAGCATAAAAAAAGACTCAATCAATGCAATTTTAGCAGATTCTGCAATTGCAGAAATACCAGTCAGTTTTTCCGCGATTTATAAAACAGAGCCTAATGACCAAGGTTGGTTCATTCAAGAAAAAATTACAGCCTTTGGTGCGAAGTTAAACAACACAGGTGAGATGAACCACTATACCTGTTTTAACGATCTTGATAACTGTACAACTAGTGATATTAGTTTAGTCTCATTGAGAGATGCCTCCCAAAGATACACAAGAACAAGTTCCTTCATAAATAATAACTACAATCCATCAACATATAACTATCAGCTAGTTGTCGAAGATGAACAAAGAGTTGACTTTGATTTTGATGGCAATCCTTCTAATAGAGTTTGTATTTTACAAAACTGGTTATATTTAACTCCAGTTAATCAAAGAGAAAACTTTACTACCAATGATAGGTATAACACTGGAGCAGCAGATTCTAGCACGTCAAATGATTGTGCAAGTCGTTTAGCTGGGAAAGATGAAGCATTATTCGTTGCACTTGTTGATTATTATGATGATGGAACTTATTTTGAAGAAATTGATGTGAGAATAAATAATTCTGATTATTCGGAATCAACATTTTTTTCTAATAAGTTAAATGATGTATATAATAATAGAGATAATTTAAATGTAGACCCTCTTATCCAAGAAATTGCATCAATACCAAGAACATTTCAAGCCCTAAATATTTTAAGAGAAAAATTAAGTTCTACATCGACAGATACAATTTCAATATTTTGGACAAAAAGGAATTCAGCACGTCAAATAACTGAATCAGCAGTTATAAGTATAAATCATAATCCTGATAATGATGGTTTTGACTACATAACTTACAAAAATTCTGATACAGGGTCAGTTGGAACTGTAGTTATAGATTCACAAGGACAGCAAGCTAGAAATGATTTATTTTCTACTATAAATGATAGATCATCAGTTTTTAATAATGCTGAGTTTAATGGATCAAGCGCTGTAACTGATGAACGAACTTCAATAACAGGTAAAACCATCGATGGCTATATATCCGGTGCAACAGTTTTCTTTGATGTTAATTTTAATCAAAGACTTGATGCTGGTGAATATAGCTCTATAACAGATGAAAACGGTACCTTTGAAATCAAGGTAAATGATAGTGATTTAGCATGTATAAAGGCTAGACCTATTATTGCAAATGTTCCTGTGGGAGCAGAAGACTCAACTTTAGGAACTGTAACAAAGGAATATCAAATGTTGCTGCCATCTGTTAATGATGCTGGATCTAATCAAATTATAATATCGCCTTTCACATCGCTAATAGCAGAGGCTATATTGGATGGAAAGTCATCATCTAACTTAAATGAAGACTTAACAGTCTATGAGGGATGTCAGCCTGTTGGTGATAATGTTGCTTCTAATATTTCAAGCAGTGTACAAAGCTTAATCAATAATATTGAAACATCATTTGGAATAACATGGAATGACTTGATATCAGATTTTATTGAAACAGGAGGTTCTGGAAAAATATCAGAATCAGTTGCTCAAAAAATAGCAAATTATTTCCCATATTTTAAAACTATTACTGATGAAATTTCTTCAGATTTATCAGCTAAATATAAGAAGGATGTAATTCCTAATGTGTCTTTATCTAATGAAGCACTTTCTTCAATTTTTTCTGAAGAGGCATACACATCATTACCATTTGAATTTTTATCAATTTACAAGACTAACCCTAATAATGACGGTTTTTATAGCATTGAGGAAATAAAATCAGATGGCTCAGTTATCAGCTCATCAGGGGTAATTACAAGAAATAGATGCGTATTAGACGATTCTTCAAAATGTGATTCTACAAATCTTAATTTAAATACTATTGGTAATGCTTCAAAAAATTATATAAGAGATAGTGCGGTTTACAAGGATAACTTTACGATTGATGGTATTTCTGGTGGTTTCGTAATTCAAGGAACTGAAAGAAGAGGCGTTAGAAATAGTAATCAAAATTATTGCGAATCAGAAGAAAAAATTCAATTCAATGGGCCTCCAGACACTAAAGGTATCAATATGGAATATAGATATGGCTTTGGCAGAGGCGCAGAAAATATCTTCGACTGCTCTATCTTATCAAATTACGGACCAAATCTTGCTTTAAGAGTTGAAAAGCAAGGAAACAATATACCATCGTCAGGAGACAGGTCTCCTGTATGGGCATTACAGTTTAATGTCCTTTCTATGGCAGATACCGATTTGGTAGAAAATAAAGTTTTTAATATTGTTGATAATGAAAATATTAATCCTGAGACTTTAATAAAAGAGGTTGCAACTATTCCATATAAATTTTCTGAGATTGATGAAATGAGAAAGCTTCTTAAATTTGGAGAGTCAGCATTTTATTACTACACACCAAATTCTGGAAACACTGGGCCTACTAGACCCTTCTGTACAACTACAATACAAGTTAGCTCAGTTCCGAGAGATGATCAGCTGTCTGGTTCTTGCAGTGAAGAGTACAATCCAAATAATGTTGAATATACTCCTTTAGTATATTCTGGAGAAAATTTATTTGGGCAAGATGCAAGAGATAAAATGTATGAGATATTAAAATCTTCTGAGTTTGACTATGATAATATGGTTGGTAGCTCATCTCCAAAATCAAATGTTCTATTTGAATTAGAGGGTGAGGGTATAACTTTTTATGATAGGTTTTCATCATCAATTGATAGAGACTATAAAATCTTCCCACGATACAACAAAATATCAAAATGGATAGATGCATCTCTCGTTGGCTCGGAAATATCAAAAACTTCAATAGATGGTTTTATCGGTGGTAACTACTCCATAGATACATATTTTTCAATAGCACTTAATGCTGATGCTCCATTTACAAGCACCCAAGACTTTAAGCTACAGATTTTTTCTAATGACAATTACCTTGTTAACTCAGAATATTTAGAATTAATAGTTAAACTAAAAATTGAAACAACATCTAGTGGCTCTATAAAAGTTACATGGCTGAAAGGAGATTCTGTTACATTCAAATTAATTGATGGAGATACCCAATTAACATCAAGTGTAACAAACTTAAATCAAGATATATCAAAAGAAATTCCAAAAGGTAATTATAATTTTAGTGACTTCAATTTATTTAAAAATTTACTTGACAAGGTTAGGTCTAAATTTAGTTCCTCCGAGCTTGAGGTAATCAAGAATTTCTTTACAAATGGACAAGATTATTCATATAAAATTGATTTAGGTGGCTATACGGTTCTTGATGATTTTGATAGAACTTCATCAATTATTGGGGGAACTTTTGGAATAAATACTAACCCATCAAATTCAGTCTACTCTTACTATCAAAGATTTAATGAAGGTATAGCAAAGGATATTTGTTTTTATACTCCATGGGCAGCAGAGGAAGATATAACATTTAATATAGTTCCAATATATACCAACAAGCCTGGCTTTATAAAGCCTAGTGAGGGCTCTTTTAATTCATCAAATGTAACTATAGTAAAAGGTACTTCCAATAAATGTGTTAAATACACTGCTATCGTAGATGACGCACTTCAAGAAAGACAGGAGTTTTTACATTTTGATATATCAAATGTATTTAATGCAGAATCAGGAAGAAATGTTCCTGTAACATTAACAATTGAAGATATGTAATTAAATAATTGGTGCCCCATGCCTGAGTCGAACAGGCACTCCCGAAGGAACGCGATTTTGAATCGCGCGCGTCTACCAATTCCGCCAATAGGGCACGCATGGCATTGTAGCTAAGTATGAACTAATTTAAAATCTGCATCTCATGAAAACTTCAGATTTTAACTATCATTTGCCTCAAGAGCTTATTGCAAACTACCCCCTTGAGAAAAGAAGTTTAAGTAGGTTATTAGTTTTTAGGAATGACGTTGAACATATGCACTTCATGGACATCATCAAATTTTTTAGTGAGGGTGATTTATTAGTTGTTAATAATACATCTGTAATTCCTGCAAGAATTTTTGGTCAAAAAGAATCTTGTGGCGCCATAGAAGTAATGCTTGAAAGAATTATGGAAAATAATCAAGCATTAGTTCAGATTCGATCAGGAAGAAGCCCAAAGATTGGATCGTTCCTAGATTTAGATTCATACAGAGCTAAATGTATTGATAGAAAAGATAATTTTTTTATTATCCAGTTCGATAGCTCACCACTAGATATTTTTAATAAAATTGGTCACATTCCATTACCTCCTTATATAAAAAGAGAAGATGAGCAGTTAGACAAAGATAGATATGCCACAGTTTATGAAGATAAAAAGTTACAAGAGTCTGTTGCAGCACCAACAGCAGGTTTGCACTTTGATGAAGACTTATTAGATTCTATAAAAAAAATTGGTGTAAATTTTGCAACTATAAATTTAAGTGTTGGAGCTGGTACCTTTCAACCTGTAAAAGTTGAAAACATCAAAGATCATGATATTCATGAAGAGTATCTTGAAGTGCAAAAAGATGTTGTAGACTTGGTTAAGCAAACAAAAAAATCTGGCAAGAAAGTTTTTGCTGTTGGAACAACAGCAACAAGGGCTCTTGAAACAGCCTTTATGTATGGCGATGAAAATGGTTATGCAGGATATACAAAGCTATTTATATATCCTGGTTTTGAGTTTAAGGCAGTTGATAGACTCATAACAAATTTTCATCTTCCTCAATCATCATTATTGATGCTAGTATCAGCCTTTATTGGATATCACAATATGAAGCATATATATAAAACAGCAGTCGATAAAAAATATAGATTTTTATCTTACGGTGATGCAATGTTATTAGAAAAAAATGAAATTTAGTATTAAAAATACATCTGACTTTGCTAGAAGAGCAGAACTGAAATTCGAAAGAGGTGCTATTCAAACGCCAGCATTCATGCCGGTGGGAACTAATGGTACTGTAAAAGGATTGACTGTTGAGGATCTGGAATCTACCGGTTCAGAGATTATTCTAGGTAATACCTATCACCTGATGTTAAGACCAGGAGATGAAGTGATTAGAAATCTTGGAGGATTGCATAAATTTTCAAATTGGAAAAGGCCCATTCTTACAGATTCAGGTGGTTTTCAGGTCTGGAGTCTTGGAGACTTGGTCAAGATAACAGAAGAAGGGGTAAAATTTAGCTCACCTTATGATGGGAAAAAAATATTTATAACACCAGAGGATTCAATCAAAATTCAAGAAAACCTAGGGTCAGACATAGTTATGGCTTTTGATGAGTGTACAGACTATCCATCAACTTATGAGCAAGCAAAAAATTCCATGGAATTATCAATGAGGTGGGCTAAAAGATGCAAAGAAGCTCACAAATCACAATCTGCTCTATTTGGCATTGTTCAAGGTGGAATGTATGAAGATCTTCGTGAAGATTCGTTAAATGCACTGATGGAGATTGATTTTGATGGTATTGCACTTGGAGGCTTAAGCGTTGGTGAGTCTAAAGAGGAAAAGATGAATATATTGGCTTTCATGGCAGATAAACTGCCAGAAGATAAACCAAGATATCTTATGGGGGTTGGGAAACCGGAAGATATTGTCGAGGCTGTAAGGTATGGAATAGACATGTTTGACTGTGTTCTACCTACAAGAAATGCTAGAAATGGTCAACTGATTACTTCAACAGGTGTTGTTAACATAAGAAATGCTCCTTATAAGATGAGTGAAGATCCAGTTGATGAAAATTGTGATTGTAAAGTTTGTAAAAATTATTCAAGGGCATACTTAAATCATTTAGACAGAACAAACGAGATGCTTGGCAGCATATTGTCTAGTTATCATAATATTTATTATTACCAATCATTGATGAGAAATATTAGAGAATCGATTAAGAACAATAAATTCGCGAACTTCTTAAAAGACTTCTATAATATGCGGAATTTAGAAATGCCCGATGGGCCAATATAGGATTTATTATTATGGAACCAGCTCAACCTTCGTTATGGCCAACTTTCGTTATTTTTGGCGGCTTGTTTTTATTCATGTACTTTATGATCATAAGACCTCAAAATAAAAGGAATGCTCAAATTAAAGATATGTTATCTAAACTTGAAAAAGGTTCAGAAATTATTGCAGCAAGTGGAATACTTGGAAAGGTTAAAGATATAAGTGGAGCTTATGTTTCAATAGAAATTGGTGAAAATAATATAATTAAGCTGCAAAAATCAGCCATTGCAAATATTTTGCCAAAAGGCACTATAGATTCTATTAAGTAACCGAAATGAATAAGTTCTCTATATCCCAATACTTGTTGATACTTTTTGTATTGGTATTAGGGTTTACATATGCTCTCCCAAATCTTTATCCGACTCAGCCTTCAATTCAGGTTGCATATACTGATTCAGGTAAATCAGCCGATCAGCTTCTAATTAGTGAGCTTAAAAATACACTTGAAAATCAAAGTGTTGATTATGAGGATTTGTTTTTAAGAGATGGAAAAATTGTCATCAAATTTAAAAACTTGGATCAACAGTTAGAGTCTAAAACTATAATTAAAAATAAATTTCTTGATAGGGTTATTGTTGCTCTTAATCTTGAGCCAACAACACCAGATTGGCTTAAAAAATTGGGTGGCAAGCCAGTAAAACTTGGTCTTGATTTATCCGGCGGTGTCCATTTCTTACTTGAAGTAGATATAGATACTGCACAAGAAGGTAGGCTTGAATTACTTTTAGATACTTACAGAAAATACTTTAAAGAAAACAGAATTAATTTCTCTAAATCATATATTGAAAACCTAATTTTACACTTTGAATTTAGTGACAATAACAGCTACAACAAAGCTCTTGCTAAATATAGACAAGATAGCCCTGGTATAAACGGCATTCAATATGTCATAACTGAAAAACCATCTTCAAATGAATTACTTTTAGAATATTCTGATATTGCTCTAAGGGAAATTAGAGATTATGCAGTTGGACAAAACCTTATTACTCTTCGTAACAGAGTCAACGAGTTGGGTGTTTCAGAGCCTATTGTTCAAAGAGAGGGAGCGAACAGAATAGTTGTTCAACTTCCTGGGGTTCAAGATCCTACTGCTGCTAAAAAAATTATTGGTAAAACAGCCAATCTTGAGTTCAGACTTGAAGCGAACTCTAGAACCTCTCCTTTAAGAAAGGAGGAATTTAATTTTAAAGATAATGAATATGCAACTGCAGTATTAGAAAAATCTATAGTTGTATCTGGTGATAGAGTTACTAATGCCAGCAGTGGTTTTGATGAAAATGGATTTGCGCAAGTAAATATTACACTTGACATGCAAGGTGGAAGAGCTATGCAAAAAGCTTCATCAGCAAATGTAGGAAGAAAATTAGCCGTACTTTTTATTGAACAGAAGAGTAAATCTGAGCTTGTAAAAGATGAATCTGGAAATAATGTTATTGAACAAACATCTTATGTTGAGAAAGAAATAATAAGTTTAGCAACAATTCAAACCACCTTAGGAACTTCATTTAGAATTACAGGAGTTGGATCCCCTCAAGAGGCAAGTGAATTAGCTCTATTGCTTAGGGCAGGTGCACTAGCAGCTCCAATGAAATTTGAAGAAGAGAGAACAATAGGTCCTAGCCTAGGTCAAGAAAATATAGACAAGGGCATGAAATCAATAATGATAGGGCTTGCTCTTGTAGTAATATTTATGACTTTCTATTACCGAGTCTTTGGCATCGCTGCTAATATTTCTTTATTAATAAATCTTGTTTTAATTACAGGAATCATGTCATTGCTTGGTGCTACATTAACATTACCTGGTATCGCAGGTATTGTATTAACTGTTGGTATGGCTGTTGATGCTAATGTTTTAATTTTTGCACGTATACGAGAAGAGCTAAAAGAAAAAGATCCTCAAACAGCAATACGTGATGGTTTCTCTCGAGCATTTATTACAATTTTTGATGCTAATGTGACAACATTGATTGCTGCTTTAATATTGTATGTTATTGGAACAGGTCCAGTTAAAGGCTTTGCCATAACCTTATCAATTGGAATAGTTACATCAATGTTTACTGCGATTATGTGTACAAGGGCTATGGTTAATTTAATTTATGGCAATAAAAATATAGAGGCTTTAAAAATATAATGAATTTCAAAATTCAATTTATGAAATACAGAAAAATTGCTGGTATAGCTTCAATTATTTTGTTTTCTATCTCTATATTAT
>Ga0222718_10005459_pt1 | contig 10310 bp, 21 predicted proteins | sample C33_27DmetaG_FD_165045 | JGI IMG/M metagenome (GOLD analysis project Ga0222718, IMG submission 165045) | Estuarine water microbial communities from San Francisco Bay, California, United States - C33_27D | ecosystem: Environmental > Aquatic > Marine > Unclassified | place: USA: California... | reverse complement strand
CCAAAGGTCAAAAAATACTTCAGCTTCCTGCTGCCCCTTTGAAATCCGTAACCCTCATCAATGAAATCTTGCCTCTGTTTCTGGCTAGATATGCCGCGTTTTTTTGCATATTTATGGATAATTTTTGGATCAACACGCTTGCCATCAGGTCTTACCAAGTAATTTACCGGAGACGTAAACCCATAAAAGCTCCAATTTGTTGCTTGATAGAGCGTGCCTATTTCACCCGCCTCTGGGTCTGAGTAGGCTATGACGAACAGATACCCGCGTTTAGCAAGTTCCTGTTTAGCCCGCCCAACCATCCAGCTCCCTGAGTGCTGGTGCGCGTGGCTCGCGCAAGCGCCGCGCACCAAGACTATGCCATAGTGCTTATTTTCCTCACCAAACAACTCAGACAAAGCACCAGTGCCAGCGGTCAAGCCAAAGCACATAACGCCAAGTAAATCTTCGCCGCAAAACATGCCAAGCGAGAACTTGGTCGTACCCATTGTGCCAAGCCACTCATATTTCAGGATAAACTCTTGAGCTACCTTAAATGAGATTTCTCGCATGACTGCGCCGTCTAATGTCGCGCGTGGCCTGCCGTCGTCCAAGCTGTCGCGCAATTGGCGCTGGAAACAAACATCGTCAAATTTTTTGCCGCGATAACCAGCTTCGCGGTCGGCCATTTTATATCCGGTGCGCCTCGACCACCGATTGAATAAATCAAATTGCATCACTAAAACCCTTTCCTCACCCTTTTTCCCTTTGTTGAAGCGGCCACGGCGATCAGGGAAAGGGAGGAAACCCTGACCGCCGTGACCTACTGCGCTAGAACAGGTCGCTGCCCGCCACTGGCGCCGCCGAGGTGGTAACGGCTTCCATCGCAGGCGCAGACACTGTCGGCGCAGGTTCTTGTGGCGCTGCTGCGCCATCTAGGGCTGCCGGACGGTCAACCCAACCGGAGATAACCATCACCGGCTTCTTGAAGGTCAACTCACCGTTAGGCGTATTAACCTTGTAACGCTCAGAGCCGGTAAACTCTACCACCGGCACCTTGCCCGCATTATCAGCCTTCTGAGCCTCATATGCGTTGTGTAAGTCATTGAACGGCACAGTCATAGTCTTTGCGCCGGAAGACAACTCACGCAGCCCCAGCTCCTTGTTGCAGAGCTTGACCTGAAAGCCTTGGTTATGGTCAGGGCTTGGACGCGCTGGCATTGGCTCGCCGATGTTGACCAGATGGAAGTCTGGCGCACCACCGACAAAGCCGAGCCAGCCGACCTTGATGTTCTCCAAATCCATCGCGACCTTGACCGGATACTCCAGCTCGGATTCGTCTTTAACCCAAGTGCCGCCCTCGTCCTGATGTCGGTCAACCTTAATGATGTAACCACCACGCGTGTCATACTTTAAAATCGGCACGATTGTTGAACCGTCACCGCTGTTCTCATTTACAAAACCTAAAGCCATTTAACTTTTCCTTTTTCGTTTTCAGCTTTTAAAATTGGCTCACGACCGTGAACCCACTAATCGGGTAGTAGGCACAGACATCACGATCCGCCGGATCGCCTCTGTCTGACCTGCCACCCATTCTCACCGCAAACTCACTGGCAAAATTTATTCGCACCAATGCGTCGCGGTAAAGAACTATGAAGTACGACGGCAATCCGGTGCAAGCGGAAATGTCATGCGCCCTGATAACCTTGTGCAGGTTCACCATAGCCGTCGGGTACTTATTCATCTCAAATGTGCGTGCCTTGATCTCGGCAAACGCCACAATCTTTTCTTCAAAATCGTCGGTGATGGCCACGTCCAAGCCAAAGCTCATTGGCAGCTTGTCGAGGCTGTAGCCCTTCTCCGCCAGTAAGTCAGCGACCCGCTGTTCATTATTGCGGTCGGTTTGTGTCTCATACATTGGCCGGGTCATCACATCACCGCCAGATGCTCGCGCAGCACCATCTCAAACGTCTCCCAGTCCAACGTAGCCGTGTAGCGCCAGTCGTATGCCTCGGCTATGTCCTGAGCCGCGCTGGAGTTACCTAGCACCGCAAGCGCCTGAATCGGTATCCGCACCTGTGTCTGCTGACGATCCAGCTTATATATCAGGCACGGCAGCGCGTCATTTGTATTAGCCGCAGACTTAGCCGCCGTGACTATCTGATCCCACCAGTCATTGCTTGGCGACAGCTTCGCATACCGCTTGCACTCAATTAAAAACGGAAACGGCTTGTTATCCGCTGGCTCCAGATCGCTCAGGTTCTTTTCCTGATATTGTGACAGCCGCCTGCGTAACTTCCTGCCTGTTGCCAGCTCAATGAGCTTGCAGATTTCTCGCTCGTATGCTGCCCCCTTGGCACGCCCCCCACCGGCACGCATCAGGCCCGCCCCGCTTGGCGATCCATCTCAAACTGCATATTGCGCTGGCGTGCATTTGCCTCAAGCTGCTTAACCAGCAACTCATCTGCAAGCGACGACTGTGACCTATGAGCCGACACATCCAGCTCGGCCTTCAGCATTTCGATGGTCGAGGCTCTGAGCCTCAACAAAACTGGTTTAACTTCACTCATTTTATGACCCTTCTGTGATCGTTGCTGGAAGCAAAAAACGCTTCTGGCTTCTTTTTGGTACACTTATGCCCCAAAACACCTACATGCCGTCAGCGGGCAAATTTGGGCGATTAAAGGCATAGTGATATTTTTCTGCAATTAATCTAATAATAATGCAATATTGCTGTTGCAATATGTAAATAGCATCCCTATATATAATAGGTAAGAGGGACAAAACCGGGAAATCAGGGAGATTACCAGATGACTAAAATTGATTGGGATCGCACTAAGAATTACACAGCCGCAGAGTTTAAGGCTATTGAGCGTAATGCTGACGGCGACATTTGCCACGATCTTGATGTGCATATTTTGTGGATGACTGAAGCCCAGCGCAATCAGCTTACTGGTGATGACCAGTATCGTGCCGATCTGGCTGATGAGGAAATGGCTTGCTTGCACGCAGAAGCCGCAATCGAATTTGGCGTGGCTTAACAGCCCCGCCCGAAAGGGAGATCAGCATGAAACAGATCAGATCAGATAGGGTCAAACTCTGGTACGTCGTGAGCAATCCGTTCACGCGTCCAGTTGTGACTGGTCCAATTTACGACAGGTATGACGCAATCGCGTTGGCCTGCAAGCGCACCAACCACAAGAGCCTCATCACGCACATATCGCGCGGTGAGTCTTGGGTTGGCGGTGAGATCGTGTGTAGCGCGTACCGGCTACACATTAACGGATGGACAGCGCTGGCTCCAAAAAAGGACGACGCGCGTTTAAAGACACCATCTAAATATGGGAGAGGGTAATGGTTAAAGACACAATTTGTATGCTGTTTTTGATGGCATTTGGCTTGGCTTTTTTTACTAACATTGTCAGCTCAGAGCTGAACTTTTGGGCGCTTCTCGTGCGCTTTGGGGGTGCGGCATGATTGTTTATCTTGCGACTAATACGGTCAACGGCATGCAGTATGTTGGGCTTACTCGTAGAAAAACTTTGAAGCCGCGTGTCACGGAGCATTTTGCTAAAGCTAAAAGCTCTAAAAAAGGAAGTGCCAAAACAATAGCTCACGCTATTAGGACTTATGGTCAAGATGCCTTTAGATTTGAAATTCTGGATAAGACCGAAAACTTAAAAACATTGAGCCGTGCCGAAAGGTATTGGATACAAAAGTTAAACACTAAATATCCAAATGGGTACAATGTTAAATCAGGAGGTTGCCCGACCTTTAAATTAGCTGCCGGTGATTTGTATGAAATTAACGGCAAAAAATATTATGGGTGCGGCGACTTGGCAGAGCATTTTCCTGTTAGCATTCACAATATCAGATACAGGATTTTGAAGGCTGGCTGGACGCCAAGGCAAGCAGTTGAGATTGACGCGCCCCCTGCAAATATAAAAAAGTACAACGGAAAGCATCACGCCACACTTTCTGTTGGGAAACCCATATTAGTAATGGGTAAAAAATTCACTTCAATAAAAGAGGCTTGTGAGCATTACGGCATATCGGACAATTTATATCATTCTCGAAAAAGGCAGGGCTGGTCGTCCAAAGAAATATTCGGGGTTGAAACAAGAGACCGCCCTACATGCCGTGGGAATAAGATTATTGTTGGTGATTTGTTTTTTCCCAGCGTATCAAAAGCATCAAAGTATTTCGGTATTAGGGCTGGGTGCGTAACGCAACGATTGTCTAAGGGATGGACAATCGCTGAAGCGTTTGGTCTTGAGCCAAGGCAATCTTGGTTTAATTCAATAAAAATAAAAGGGTTTAACTCAATATCAGAAGCCGCAAGAAAAACCGGCATTAGCCCGCAAACAGTGTCTTGGCGCATCAGAAATGGCTGGACGCCAGAACAGGCTGTTGGCATTGAGCCAGTACACGGCAACAATCAAAACCTTAGAAAAGGACAAGGGAAAAAGTAATGAAAAATGTAGTTTTAAATATCGCAAAAGAGTATCGCCAAGTTCCAAGTGAGGATGCAAAAATCAGCTCATTCACTAATGCAATTTTGATTATCGAAGTTGAAAACGGTGAAATGCCTTGGCTTGTCACAGCAATTACTGATGATGGAGAAATTGGCAGGTGGTATCACACAAAAAAAACTACCGCCCTCAGTACAGCCACATACCAAGCTATAACTCACGATTTACCGATCTTGGTCGAATTAAATCCATCTGATGCTTGCTCGGAAACTTACGAAGCCTTCCCAAACAGGAGATCAACCAATGGTCGGTAAAAAGACACCGGACGACATTGTCACGGCATCACGCATACCGTTGCTGATGAACGCGTCGCCATACGGTACGCCAAACGACTTGCTGGCTGAGGCACTAGCCTCAATCGAAGGCAAGCCAAACCCAAATCCATTCAACGGCAACGAAGCCTGCGATTGGGGTGACGCCTTGGAGGGCGTCATCCTCACCACCGCCGCTGAACGGCTAAACTTGACTGACCTGAAGCTGGAGCATGACGCCATCTTCCACGACACGTTACCATTTGCCGTGTCGCTTGACGGCACCGCTGACGGCGGGCTGGGGCATGAAGTCACGACCGATCCGTCGAAGGGCATCTACTGCGTTGACGGCCCTGTCTGGGTGGACGGCGTGGGCGTGCTAGAGAGCAAGCTCACCAGCAGCAAGCCAGAAGACCGGCCAGCGCCTCACAGGGGGCCGCTGCAACTCCAAGGGCAATTGATGGCCACCAAACTAACGTGGGGCGCTGTGTGCGTCTTATACGGCGGCGTGGAGCTACGCATCTTCTTGTATCAGGCTAACGCTGCGGTGCAGTCGCGCATCACGGATGAGATTGAGGAGTTCGAGCGCCGCAAGTTTGACGTTGACTGGTATCCGATACAGTCCAGCGCCGACGGCAACACCGCCTACCCACGCGTCGATAACGGTGCGCCGCCAATCACATTGGAGGGTGAAGACAACGACTGGCTGGCTCAGTTGGTCAACGCCAAGGACGCCAAGCGAGCCGCTGAGGGCGACATTGATGAGGCTGAGGCTATGTTGAAAGAGCGTATGGGCAGCCACGATGAGGCCAGCGGCGTTGTCGGCAATACCGCCTACTATGTGAAGTGGCCAATGCGTAATTTTAAGGCTCAACCGGCCAAGACGACACCGGCCAAGCCCGCACGGATTGCGCGCCAAGGAACGTTGACGATCAAAGAGGTGCGTGATGATTGACGTGCCACTGACCAAGGCTCAGGCGGAGATGCGTATCGTCATCGACCGCCTGACCCGCCGGTATGGCTACACACCGACCGTCAATGAGCTGTCGCAAAAGACCGGCAAGAGCCTCAGCCAAGTACACCGGCTGATGTCTGGGTTGGTCGAGCGCGGCGCGGCTGAGAAGGTGGCCGGTCGAGCCAGAGCGTTTAAACTTTTGTAGGAGATGACATGCAGACAGAACACTTAAAGCAAGACGACCTAGTCAGCGTGACTGGCCCGAAGGGTAGGCTGGTCACGGCTATGGTCAGGCGCGTCGAGCGCATTGACGATGAAAGCTACAACGTGGTTTTTGAAGATATGCAGACCGCCGATAGGTTTGACTATCAATATCTATACAAGTGAGTGAGGGGGCAAAAGCCCCCTTACTTCGTTAAGCCCTTCATCTTCTCGAAGCTACGCATCCCACCCAAACCCAACATACCCATCAAGACGGTTAGCAGGCTAGACATATCAAATTGAGGCAGATCAGGCAGAGCCACACCGGCATAGGCGCTGGCAAAGATAACAAACGGCGCAAGCACGAAGTGCCAACACAGTGCGACACCGCACGTCCAACCAACGAAGGGACGCCACCCAGCCACGAAGATTGACCTGTGAGACGCCTCAGCCTTGTTGATCTCCAGTTGACCCTTGGCCAGTTCTTGCGCGTGCCTGTCGGCCATTGTGGCGAGTTCATGCGCCAGCTTGTTCTTCTGGTCTTTGTCTTCGATAAACTTGTCCAGCAGGCCAGTCACTGGCGCGATAAGTGCTTCAATCATTTTTCGCTCGCATCATTTAACAAAATTATCTCTAACCGCTGTATGGCCATTTTCATGTCTTGGATGGCATCCTTGTCAGCGTGACTGATTTGCATGTTGCTGACAGAGATCGACAGGTCATATGTCGTCTTGAGGTTCCATCCAGCAAGGGCAACAATGATTGCCATCAGACCTGTTATAATCTGCTTTTCCATCACTTACCCTCAGAGTTTAAAAACACTGCCAGCGATCCTGTCATAGCCCCGGTCACGACGCTAATGAGGCTGGCCTGTTGCGTCGATAAATCTGGCATAGCCAGCGCCCATTCAATACAGCGCACATAAACTACCGTCATCGTAAAGATCATTAAACGCGGGATGATCTTATATTCGGTAATCGCCCTAGCCATCAGCTAAAGCCCTGAACCTTGCGGTGAGCCGCTTGGCACGGTTTGGCACCTGATCGAACCAGCGTGAATCTTCGGCTTCGGCGGCGACTGTCAGCCACGCCTTCGGGTCTTCCATTGCCTCAGCGACACCAGCCCACATCTTCTTGAACTTATTGAAGCGCGGATACCCAAGGTTGAAGCACATATTGCACAACGCCAACGCGCCGTCGGGATAGCGCAGATCAAGCTCGTTGAAGTCAACGCCGACGTTGTCGCACAATCGGCGGCAGTCCTCAATGGTGACGGCAATGTCCAGATTAAATGCCTTACGGACACGGTCTTCTGACACCTCGGTGCCGACCGGCTGGCCGTATTCTGGGTCATGCTCTTTAACCAAGTGGCCAATTCCGAAGGTTGGGAGATGTAAATGATCCAAATAAATCTCGAACTTACAGCCCTCGTCTTCGGCTAGTTCCTCTCGCAGTGCGTCTTTATTCATCGCCTCATCTCCAGAACGTGATCGACCGCTTTATCCCAGCTATCAATTTCCGCAGCCTCAGTGAAGCGCGACGCTGGCAGGCGCATACTATATTGCCGTATGCTCGTAACCGGCATGAACAAGACCCTTCGGGCATTTGGGGAAACAAGGCAGAGAACATCGTAATCATCCTTTGTCGGCAAATGTTTGTTTTTGCAGCCGTGGCCAAGTTGGAAATGGTGACGCGGAGATCGACCATCCTTATCGCCCAATAAACTCGCAGTCTTTGCCTGCACTCGAAGAAACTCTTGCCCATTCCAAGCCACCATATCTACCCGGTCTTGTTGCGCCATTGAGACGCGCCACCCTTGCGCGAGGATAGCGGCTGCCGCGATATACTCGCCAATTAAACCGGTTGTTGTTTCGCTCAATTTTTAGACGCCAGCCATACAATCCAAAAGAATATCCCGAAGGATACAATGCCTAACGCGCCTATCGCAAGAGCCTCTAGGATTTTCTGCCGGGCCTCTTGCTGCTTGTAGATCATCTCTTGGCGCTCTTTACGGATTCGGCCTTCGAGCTGTATCAGCTCCGCCCAAGCCTGCGGGCCGTAGCTCATATTCAGGAATTGTTTTAGCTCGGCGCGTTGGCTCTCCAACTTCTTTTTGGCGGCGTAAACTTGCAGCGCCTCCTGCTGCACAGTGTCTGCGCCTTGCAGCTTTTTAAACAGCGGCGGGTTTTTGGCCTGCTTCTCGGCTTGGTCAATGTCAGACGCCGCCTTCATCCAGCGAGACACATCGCCAATACAGCTCTCCAGCTCACGCCCGGCCGAAACCATTTGGCGGATTGTGTTAAACGCCGCTGTAGCCCCACTGACGGCTGCTGTGATGGTAATCGGGTCTATGACAACATTCCCTTCCTTAACAAGTCACAACGCCATTTAATCGGCATCAGGTTAGCTATCTCGCCTATCGCTCTGGACATCTCCATAGCGCGGCTGCGGCACTCTCTCTCGGTGTAATAGGGGCCACGGACATCGTGGAACTCAACGCAGTCGGTAGGTGCGCCTATAACGCAGGCTAACACCACCGCCTTAAACATTAGGGTGCGCGGCTGAGTACCTTGTCGAGCTTATCCTCGACCCGGTGCAAAGCGTCCATCACGTTACGCATATCGGAGCGCACATCGTCCTTTGTGGCGTATTCTTCGCGTGTCTTGTTGACCAAGATGTTGATGCGCTTTTGCTCTTTGCTAGTCTCGCTCATCCACCAAGCTCCAGCGGCAGCCACTAGGCCAAGCAGCATATCTACGAGGCTGGTCATCTGCATTAGATTGCATCCGGCCAGTCGTTGATAGGTGCGTTGCCAGTAGGATCGCCATTACCGTCCACAGGAACGTCATACAGCGCGATAAAGGCGTTCAAGGTAGCGACAGCAGTGATTGCTGTCTCGATGGTACCAGACGCGGCTCTAACGGCTGCGCGGTAGGCTAGGACATCGGCAGGGATGTCGGTGCCGTTTTCGGCAGAGCGCACGACCATCCAGTCAGTCGGGGCTAGTAAGCCGCCTGCCTGTGCCTTGACTGTGGCAATGGCTTGTGACTTTAAGCCAAGCGTTACGACCTGTTCGCCGTCTTCCATAATGGCGTTGCCGTCTTCATCGACAGCGTTCACATCATCCAGTGCTTTAGCCACACCGGCTGACCAGTAGAACCGCCCATCGAAGTTGGCTGCGTCATCTTCCCAGACTAGCCCCTTGGCTGCTTTTGTTGCGTCATCCCACAACATCCAGTTGGATGGGTGCTGGATTTGGTCATTGTCTGTCCACGCTTTGCCAGCACGGATGATGCGACCACTGTATTTATATGCCATCGGTTATCTCCTATCTGGCTGTTGCGAATTTTAGAGGCGTTTCCATAATGGCGAGGTAGATGAAGGTTCCGCCGGATGCGTTTATATCTGTGCCACTGTGCCGAACTTTGAAACCGTTTGATAAAAAGTCAACGCCGTATGATGACCCGACACTTTCGGCATTACTTAAATCTGCATACAAAACATTATCTACATCGTTCCCCAAATGGCGTACATCATCCCACATATACCAATTTCCGGTGCTATCACTGCGCTTAACCATCAACCACTGAACACGCCCACCAGTAAAGACCATAGGCCCATCGCTGCTGCCGTTGCCTGTGTAGGAACCAGCCTTCAGATAGCCATCGGTGTTTGCAAAAGCATACATTATATAATCACTAGCGTTTGTATTAACGAAATTACCATTCCCTAACGTAACCACGCTGGATGAAGGTAATGTGCTATTAAACAAAGTTGTTGCAGTGTCTTTTGCATTTGTGGTGGGCAACCTAAGATATTCCGTGGCACTAAACCCTGCACCACCAACCCAAACAGGCCAAGCCTCTGCTGGACTACGCCTACGCAGTATCAAAAGGTCAGGGGTAACGCCCAAGCCGTGTCCAACAGTAGCTCCAGCCGTGCCATTTCCCTGATAACCTACAATGCTAAACCCGGCGTCAGTATTCGCCGACACTTGTGACGTAATGCTGCCATCGGTGTTGCTGACCGCTGTGCCGCCAGCTTTCCAGTTCCACGCTGCGTAGGTTTGACCTGATGCGTTGAAGTTTCCTCCAGTTCCAGCAGTAAAGCCATTTGTGTCAAAAGATGTTAAGTTGCTGTCGCCAGTATCTTCAGCGTCAGTAAGGTTAGAAAACAATGTTTGTCCAGCACCCCTTACAGAGTCAACAAGCCCGTGAGATGCCGCCGAAGAACGTCTTTTAGCCCACACGAAGTCGGGGGCAAATCCCACAGTTATTGCGTTAGTTGCACCTGTGCCAGTATAAAGCACAGTATTAAAATGCTCAGACCCATCCACAATCGTAGGCGTTGGAAGGTTGGCAGAACACAGCGCAAGATAGCCAGCCGGTGGTGC
>Ga0222718_10005458_pt1 | contig 10310 bp, 9 predicted proteins | sample C33_27DmetaG_FD_165045 | JGI IMG/M metagenome (GOLD analysis project Ga0222718, IMG submission 165045) | Estuarine water microbial communities from San Francisco Bay, California, United States - C33_27D | ecosystem: Environmental > Aquatic > Marine > Unclassified | place: USA: California... | reverse complement strand
AAGGAGAATACGAAAAATGGCTTTAACATCACCAGGAGTAGAAGTTTCAGTAATAAACGAGAGTTTCTACGTACCATCAGATGCGGGTACAACACCACTATTCATAGTAGCATCATCACAGGATAAGGCAAACGGAGCGGGAGACGGAACTGCGGCGGGAACAACGACTGCCAACGCCAACACTGCTTACCTTATCTCATCACAGAGAGAATTAACAGAGACTTTTGGAGATCCAAAATTCTACACGGACGCATCAGGAAATTCGTTACATGGTTATGAATTGAACGAATGGGGTCTACAGGCCGCATACAGTTTCCTAGGAGTGGCCAACAGAGCATACGTACTTAGAGCCAACGTTGACACCAACGGATTGATCGGAAGCGCGTCGGCTCCAACAGCGGCACCAACAGATGGCACATACTGGTTTGACCTTGCATCAAGCACGTATGGTATATTCGAATGGTCTGCCACTGACCAAGCATTCACAACAATTACTCCGATACTGATCACTTCAACAAGTGACCTAGTTGGTGCGGTGAGCACTGGTGCACCGAAGACATCAATTGGAACCATCGGACAGTACGCTATCAATACCACACACGTTTCCAACAAGATCTATTACAAGAACTCAAGCAACGCTTGGGTGCAGTTAGGATCGAGTGCGTGGCACTTGTCACACCCGGTTGTGACGGTAGCATCAGGAACGACCGTAACGAGTGGTAACACTTTTGTCATGAACGGCGTCACAATCACACCAGGAGGTGTAAACCTATCTGATGTGGCCACAGCGATTGGTTCAAACGTCACAAACGTTTCAGCCAGCGTGAACGCTACAACAGGAAACCTAGAGATATTCCATAACGGTTTTGCTCTTGGTGATTCATCAGCGGGAACAAACACAATCAGATTTGATGAAGGTAACGGTGTACTAGCAGAACTAGGCATCACTTCTGGAGTCAAGAACGGTGCCAAGTTCCTACAGGACAAACACACCAACAGACCAACCTGGAAGACGGCAGACGAGAACAGACCAAACGGTTCTGTTTGGTTCAAGACAACCAGCGCCAACTCAGGTGCTAACCTTGTTGCTAAAATCTACAGCACATCAGATGCCAGCTTCTCAACAGTGGCCAGCCCACTGTACGCCACACACAACTCAGCGATCTACAACCTAGACGCCGCGGGTGGTGGAGCGAACCTGACCGTTGGATCACTGTACGCACAGTACAACATCACGGAACAAAGCATGACAGCGGCGGACGCCTCTGACACGACTCCAAACGTGGGTGACTTCCAACTTTTCAGATACGAAGGCGGAGTAACCACTATAACAAGTAATGAAACTTCACCAAGTTTCACAAGTGGAAATACTTTCACAATCAAGGAATCAATCAAGAACCAAGAGGCATTGAGCTCGGCAGTCACAGTCACATTGGCTGGAACAGGTGCCGATGATTTCATAGCCGCAGTGAACGGTGCGGGACTGACAAACGTCAGCGCCAGCAAGTTGACTACTGGTGAGATCGTAATGACACACGCACTGGGCGGTGACTTCAGGATGTTTGACACATTAGGCACACCATTGGCAGATGCGGGATTCAGCGCAACGACGGCACACAGTTATGGAACGTACACTGCGAACAGTAGCACACTGATCGACAACTTGTATGACCTACCAACTGGTGAAACACTAGACTCGAGCGCCAACACAGGTATCTTGGCATCTAACTGGAAGAGATTGAGCTACACAGCATCAGTTAGCGCGCCAACCAACGAGCCAGCAGATGGCACACTATGGTATGACACCAACTCAGATGTTGCGGACATCATGACGCACAACGGCACAACCTGGAAAGGGTACGCCCAAGTGTACAGTTCAACAGATCCAAATGGTCCACAGTTCTCAGCAACGGCACCTACCACACAGTCAGATGGTACTGCCCTTGTTGACAATGACTTATGGATCGACACCAGCGATCTAGAGAACTATCCAAAACTTTACAAGTACAACACATCAGCGACACTAAGTTCAAGCAACACGGCAAACCAAGTGGCAGTGACCACGACAGGCGCGGCTTGGGTGCTAGTTGACAAAGCGGACCAGACCACGGAAGATGGTATCGTGTTCGCTGACGCTAGATGGCACACCTCAACAGACAAAGCGGCAGGAACATCAACAGCGGCAGGCACTCCTTCAACAATCAAGGACCTGTTGAGCGATGACTTCCTGGACCCAGACGCTCCAAACCCAGACAACTACCCACAGGGTATCCTGTTATGGAACACGAGACGTTCTGGTTACAATGTCAAAGAGTACAGAAACAGTTACATAACAACGACTGCTTATCCTGGATCTGGTTCAACAGGACTGGGTAACATAAGATACAACAACGAGTCTGTCAGCACTTACTACCCAGACAGATGGGTGACCAAGTCCAGCAACAACGCGGACGGTTCTGGCACTTTCGGAAGGAAGGCACAGAGACAGGTCATCGTAGAACAGTTGAAATCTGAGATAGACACCAACCAAGCAATCAGGGAAGACCAAAGGGGTTACAACGTGATCGCGTGTCCTGGATATCCAGAAGTGATACAGAACATGATCAACCTGAACACGGACAGGAACAACACTGCGTTCGTGGTAGGTGACACGCCTCTGAGATTAACAGGCACATCCACAGCGATACAGAACTGGGCCAACAACACCGCGTCAGCACTGGACAACGGTGAGGACGGACTTGTGAGCTCAAGTGATTACCTAGGAGTTTTCTATCCATCAGGATTGACCACTGACAACACAGGCAAACAGATCGTTGTACCAGCATCACACATGATGATGAGAACGCTGGCCAACAACGACAACATCGCTTTCCCATGGTTCGCACCATCGGGCACAAGGAGAGGTGTAGTTGACAATGCCACAGCGGTTGGTTACATAGACACAGCAAGTGGTGAATTCCAAACAATATCTGTTACGGAGTCAGTGAGAGACAGCATGCACGAAGTCAAAGTTAACCCAATAACTTTCTTCTCAGGTGCTGGTATCGTGAACTTCGGTAACTTGACCAAGACATCGGCAAGTTCAGCACTGGACAGAATCAACGTATCAAGGTTGGCAGTGTATCTGAGATCACAACTAGACGCAATCGCCAAACCATTCATCTTTGAACCAAACGATGAGCTGACAAGGAACGAGATCAAACAAGCGATCGAGTCATTCTTGTTAGAGCTTGTTGGTCAGAGAGCGTTGTATGACTTCCTAGTTGTGTGTGATGACACCAACAACACACCCACAAGGATCGACAGGAACGAACTGTACGTGGATATCGCGATCGAACCAGTGAAGTCGGTCGAGTTCATCTACATACCGTTGAGAATCAAAAACACAGGAGAGATTGCAAATTTAGGGAACTAATTTTGGAATAAATAGATAGGAGAAACAAATGGCAATATCAACTTTATCAAAATTCACAGTACCTTTATCAAACGATCAAAGTTCAGCATCGCAGGGATTACTGATGCCAAAACTACAGTATCGTTTCAGAGCGATCCTGGAGAATTTTGGAGTATCAACACCGAGATCAGAACTTACAAAACAAGTGATCGACATCACGAGACCTAACCTGACTTTTGACACAGTGACACTAGATGTGTACAACTCAAAAGTATACGTTGCGGGCAAACACACCTGGGATCCAATCACTATCACTCTAAGAGATGATGTGAACAACTCAGTGACCAAACTGGTTGGCGAGCAGATACAGAAACAGTTCGACTTCTTTGAACAATCAAGTGCGGCATCAGGTATCGACTACAAATTCACTGGTAGGATCGAGATGCTTGATGGCGGTAACGGCGCGAGCGCTCCAAATGTGTTAGAGACATTTGAGTTATACGGTGCATACGTTGAGAACGTGAACTACAACTCCTTAGCATACGCCACATCAGATCCAGTAACAATCACACTTTCTGTGAGATACGACAATGCTATCCAGACCCCACAAGGCACAGGAATTGGAACAGCAGTTGCGAGAACCATAGGTACTCTAAGTACTGGTGGTGGACAGTAAGAATTAACAAAGCAATTATAAAACATCAAAAGCGCCTTTATATGGCGCTTTTTTTGTGGCCATAAATACCCATATGCCAAGCATCAACAACTTCCTTAAAGGTTTCCAGGACGGCCTTCCAGGCATGAAGGACTATCGCCACGCGTCAAGATTGTACATAGATAACAATCACAAGTTGATGCCCAAACAGAAGTTCCTGTTCCACGTGGTTTTCAACACGGACGAGACCTTATTCGTGGACAGTTTCAACAGCAACGAACGTTATGAATTAAACATGTTGGTAAAGAGCTGTGACCTACCCAAGTACAACATGAGCGTTGAGGAGAAGACACAGTACAACAAGAAGATGTACGCGGCGACCAGGATAGCGTACGAACCCGTGAACATCACATTCCACGACGACCACGCTGACACTGTCAACGCCTTCTGGAAGAAATACTACGAGTACCACATAGCGGATTCTGTGTCAATGAATTCGGACCTGCAGATATCAAACACAAAGGATGACCTGTATGACTGGGGGGACAAGAGGACCACCAACAAGTTTGGTATGGACACACCCAACCAGAGGAAGAAACCCTACCTTAAGGGAATTGAGATATTCGTGTTACACAAACAGAGATTCACATCAATGACTTTGGTCAATCCGGTGATAGGATCATTCAGCCATGACAATCTTGACCAAGCGGACGGTGCAGGAGTGTTAAGCAACACCATGCAGATCCTCTACGAGACGGTCATTTACAAGTCTGGCATAGTCAACAAGAACAACGTACCGGGTTTCGCCACAGTGCGCTACGACAACGAACCGTCGCCATTGACTGTATTAGGCGGGGGGACCAATTCTATATTCGGTCCTGGCGGTGTGGTTGACGGCATAGGATCAGTGATAAGGAACGTGCAGTCAGGCAACATTCTGGGGGCAATCCTATCAGCGTCAAACACCTACAACAACGCCAAGAAGATCAAGAAGAAAGATGTCAAGGAAGAACTCAAAGGCATAGCCAAAGAAGGAGTGCTGGAGATCGGCAAACAGGCAGGATCGATAACCAATCCTGTAGGATCATTCGCTGTCGGAGCCGCGGTGGCAGGTGCGGCCGTGATAGCAAGTGCCCGAGGTACCAGTGACAACAACACAGGCCAGAACAACACCGTGATCACCAATTCGAACATAGACACAGTCAACTTCCTAGGTGCTGATGAATCATTCAATCTCATCTCAAACGACAGCACAATCAGGGGTGAGATAGCGGCGGCGCTGTACTACAGGGACATAGGCTCACGCAAAGGTCTCACAGTTGCGGAATCAGACGTGGAGTATGCGGGTTCATCAACGGCAGTGCAGAATGTGTACACCAACAAAGCAATCACAGACATTCGCAAACTGGTCACAGAAGGCTACATAAAAATAGATAGAGCCACGCAGGACGTGGCAATCGCAACAGAGAAGGCGGCACTATAATGGCGGAATTCTACACAAACTTACCTCCCAAGGACAAAGACGAATTAGACAAAACCATAGAGAAACTGACCACCACGGACTACGAGACCGAGTACCAGTTCAACGTGGGAGAGTACGACAGTACAGTGGCGTTCTTCGTCAAGCGTGGTTTCTCTAGGACGTCAGCGGAATCCACGGCCTACGTGATACTGTCGCAGGCCAAGATAGACGGTATAAAGCCACAACAAATCCTCGACCAACTGACCAAAGCCTCACCGGCTCTGTTGTCAGAATTGATCACAATAATACTAAACGCCAACCGATACAAGTCCAGCAGACTGGGTGTCAGGCAGACGCTCACAACTAAAGAGACCGTATCTAGAAACATCATAGACTAATGTTACCGAGATTCGCCAGGGGCAAGTTCTCCCCCAAGAACGGAGAGAAATATGTTGGCACCAAGACGCCAACCTACAGGTCAAGTTGGGAACACGCGTTCATGAGGTTGTGTGACGAACACCCCAACGTGTACCAATGGGCATCTGAATCAATAAAGATACCATATCGTCATCCGTTCACGGGCAAGTACACTGTGTACGTTCCGGACTTCTTCATAGTGTACCAAGACAAGGAAGGCAGGAAACACGCGGAGATGGTGGAAGTCAAACCTATGAGCCAGACCACCATGGAGTCAGCGGGTCGGAGCCAGGCCAAGAAGAAACAAGTGATCATAAACATGGCCAAGTGGGAGGCCGCAAGTGCCTACGCTAAACAGAGACGAATCAAATTCAGGGTGGTGTCAGAAGAGCAACTATTCCACAACGGTAAACGTAAGTAAATAAAAATATGACAAAGAAATTAGAAGACATCCTTAATTTACCAAACGTCAAGGAGGCGTTCAAGGAAGTAGACAAGAAAGAAAAAGACAAAAAATTAAAAGAATCTGGACAAGACAATCCAAGCACCAAGAACCTAGACCCACAGACCGCAAAGAACCTTCAAAAGAGCTATGCGGAGTTTGACAAGATAGCGGCCGCACTGCCACAGGTCAAAGGACTGGGCGAACTGTCAGACCTAGAACTGGACAAACTGGCCATAGAAGCAGAGGAGAGCTACAAGAACTTGATGGATCTAGGCATGAACGTTGATTCACGTTATTCGGGCAGGATATTTGAGGTTGCCAGCAACTTCCTGCGCAACGCCATAGACGCCAAGGGTAGCAAGATTGACAAGAAGCTGAAAATGGTGGAACTACAGCTCAAGAAGATGAAACTGGACAAGGACGGCAACAAAGACGGTGGTCCAGTGGAAGAAAGCGACGGATTCGTGATATCAGATCGTAACGAATTAATGAAGAAACTGCTCAAAAAAGACTAAATATTAGGTATGAGCACATTCACACAGTATCTAGCAGAATCAACCAAGTCATATGACTATAAAATTAAGATCGTGGGCGCATCCAAGGACATCGATAAAAATGCCTTGGAGACAGCACTCCAAAAATTCGATCTTGCCAACATGTCAGCAGGCAAGACCACACCCATCATGACTCAACCACTTGATTTTCCTATGCTGAGCAACGAACAAGTGACGATATTTGATGTGACAACAAACTATCCAACAACAAGCAGAGAGATGAAAGAATACCTTTCAGACATAATGAGAATCCCGGCGACACACATCGTCGTGAGAAAACCCAATGAGCCAAGTGAGGAATACCAAACGCAGATGGATGTGGCCAAGAAGTCAGAATACAGGAACAAACTGCATGACATCGAGTACAAGGACGCTCCTAAAGTAAACGCAGAAGACTTCCACTCGACGAAGGCCAACATGAGCCTGTTGAAAGAATTATTAAAAGACAGAGAAGCCCATGCACTCAACATGGAAGTGGGCAAAGACAACAAAACACAAGAAGTACAGAGCAACGAAGAAGAAGGTACACCGAGTCCTCTGTCAAAAGCATCAAACCCACACCCAGACCCAAAAAGGAAATAAGCCATGGAAATGATAGACGTATTACAGAAACTAAAAGAGATAGCAGAATCAAAACCTGAATTGGTCAAAGACGCAGTGGAAAATGTTGAGAGAACCAATCCAAAAGTGGACGAGAGCAGGATGAAAGACTACCTGCACGACGAGGCAGAGAAACTTTCAAAAGAAGAATTCATCAAGAAACACGGCAAGAGCCTAGCAGGCTTCTGGGACTCTATCAATGGATCACAGGAGGCCACCGAGAGTAAAAGTAAACCAGACTTCCTGGACATGGACAAGGATGGTGACAAGAAAGAGCCAATGAAGAAAGCCATCAAAGACAAAGAGATGAAGAAAGAATCAGTTAACGAAGCGATACAAATCTCAACAGACAGCCCACAAGAAGCATCAATGATGATGCAGATCTTGAAACTGGCAGGAGTTCAACAAGTTGATCCAAAAATGATTGGTGCAGACGAACCTGAACACGGTTCAGACATGGACCCAGGCGAAATGAACAAGCAAATGGACGTACCGGATGACGATGCTATGGGCAGTATGCAGATGGCAAAGATGAGAGACATGATGACTGCACCTGATGAAGAAAAAGCGGCGGAGACGTTTGCTAACGAACCAGAAGAAAAGGTGTCAGACATCGACACACTGGTCAACGTACACTCAGGTGGATTGAACAGGAACAAGAAGACATACCCAAAAGTTGCCAACGGTGATAACCCAATGGCGGCGGAAGATCGGATCACAGAAGAGGAACTGGCCAACAGTCTGAGGAATCAATACGAGAGCTTCAAGGAAGCATATCAGAACGAGGCCAAGAAAGCCCAATCACCGTACGCGGTGGGCATGGCACAGGCGATGAAGTCAACAGGTGACAAACCACCTCTGAAAAAGAGCACGATCAAGAAGGCTCATGATATCGCAAAGAGTGTAGAGAAGTCGCAAAAGTAATACTTTTCGCAGTACATCTCCCATCTTAAATACTACACCATGGCATATGTATCACTAGACAGCGACCAAATCAAGAAGGCCAATAAGAAGCACAAATACACCAAGGAACAGGTCGAGAAACTGGAGAAGTGTATGGATCCGAAGACTGGTCCACTCTACTTCATGAAGGAGTTCATGAAGATACAACATCCTGTGAAAGGTTCTGTTAAGTTTGAACCATATCCGTACCAGGAGAGGTTGATCGAGAGCTACAACGATCATAGATTCAGTATCGCCATGCTACCCAGGCAGACGGGCAAGACCACGTGTGCCTCAGGATACCTGATATGGTATGCCATGTTCAGGCCTGATTCACAGATCCTTATAGCCGCGCACAAATACGCAGGAGCATCAGACATCATGTCAAGGGTGCGTTATGCCTACGAAATGTTGCCCAGTTGGATCAAGGCGGGCGTCACACAGTACAACAGGAACTCAATAGAGTTTGACAACGGATCAAAAATCATGGCCACAACTACGACAGAGAACACAGGTAGGGGTATGTCACTCACACTGATATACTGTGATGAGTTCGCGTTCGTGCAACCACCCGAAAAGGCCAAAGAATTCTGGACATCACTGTCACCAACACTGAGTACAGGTGGTAAGTGTATGATCACATCAACACCAAACTCAGACGAGGATCAGTTCGCAATGATCTGGAAAGAGGCCAACAAGAGGTTCGACGAGTACGGCAACGACAAGATCACAGGCACCAATGGTTTCTACGCCATGAAGGCACACTGGTCGGAACACCCAGACAGGGACCAAGAGTGGGCCGACGCAGAGAAGGCCAGGATCGGGGAAGAGCGATTCCGTAGGGAACACGAATGTGAATTCTTGATCTTTGACGAGACTTTGGTATCAAGTATCGTGCTCGCAGACATGGAAGGCACTCCGCCCGTAGAGACAACAGGACAGGTACGTTGGTTCAAGAGACCAACGCCAGGACACACCTACATGGTGTCACTGGATCCATCGATGGGCACTGGCGGTGACTACGCCGCGATACAGGTTTTTGAACTGCCAACATTCGAGCAAGTGGGAGAATGGCACCACAACATGACACCCATGAACCAACAGATTAGGATACTTCAGGGCATCAACAAACACATACACGACACCATAATGGAACAGGATGCCACAGCATCACCGCAGATATTCTACAGCATGGAGAACAACTCAATAGGTGAAGCCGCGCTGATGCGTGTTATGGACATTGGAGAGGAAAACATCATGGGTATGTTCTTGAGTGAACCCATAAGGAAGGGACACAGGAGAAAGTTCAGGAGGGGGTTCAACACCACCGCCAAACACAAGATCGACGCCTGTACAAAATTCAAGGAATTGATAGAGAATGACAAGATGAAGATCAACTCGCAACTGCTGATATCAGAGCTCAAAGATTTCGTGGCCACGGGCATGAGCTACAAGGCCAAGCCTGGACAGCACGACGACCTCGTCAGCGCGTGTCTGTTAATGACCCGTATGATGAAGGTGCTGGCGGACTTTGATCCCAAGATATTCGAGAAGTGGACGGACAGGGCGTCAGAGATCACCCCAATGCCCATCTTCGGATCGTTCACAGGATAATAAATACGCTATATGAATCCAAAAACATCGCAAGACCTGTTCAACAAGATCAGATCACAGTTTGCCAACATCAGACTGGGAGACGAGAACGGTGCCGCAACAGCGGATCCACAGGGCGCGGTGTTCTTTGAGTTCGAATTCCAGGAAGACGCGGACACGTTTGGTAGTGTGAGCATAAGCCTAGCGGACGGCGAGAACATGAAAGTGTACTACAACAGGGACCTAGT
>Ga0222718_10005456_pt1 | contig 10314 bp, 8 predicted proteins | sample C33_27DmetaG_FD_165045 | JGI IMG/M metagenome (GOLD analysis project Ga0222718, IMG submission 165045) | Estuarine water microbial communities from San Francisco Bay, California, United States - C33_27D | ecosystem: Environmental > Aquatic > Marine > Unclassified | place: USA: California... | reverse complement strand
ATTTAGACCGGCCGTGTGAAACATTGGCGCGGCAGTTAGTGTGCGTGTCGCGCTGCCAAGAATGACATGCGCTGCTTGATCGACGGCCATGGCTTGCATGCGCCATGTACTGATTACGCCTTTGGGTCGCCCAGTTGTGCCAGATGTGTACAGCAGGTTGGTGGTCGCATCGAGATCCGGTTCGACGAAGCTATCCCAAGGGGCTGCTGCAGCAATCGTCGTCTCGTAGGGGTTCTCGTCTGTCTCGGTGCGCCACAACACCGGCAAATCCAAACTACCAACAGTGTTTTCAAAAGCGCGATCCGAAATCATCATGGTTGGCGTGGCATCATCAACAATGGCCGCGATCTCCGGCGCGGCTAGGCGCCAGTTAACTGGCATGTAAATGGCCCCGATACGCCAACATGCAAACAATATTTCGTATAGATCCGTCGAATTGTAAGCGACGACCATGACTCGATCGCCCGGATCAACGCCGAACTGATTGACCATCAAAGACGCGATGCGCCGAGACCGGTCATACATTTCGCTGTAAGTGGTTTTGCGCCCGGTTGCTAAATCGAAGAGTGCCAGCGCATCTGGCGCGGCCTCGGCCTGGTTGGCGAGCCAGTCACAGAGATAGGGTTTTAGATGATCGTCTTGACTGGGCATCGGCCTGTTAGGCTCTCCCGCGGCCGATTGTTATGAACTTAGAAACGTAAGACAGCGGAGCTGATTAAGCCCATATCGTTGAACTCAGGTCCGCCCGCTGGCTCTTGGCCGACCCAAAACCCTGTCATGCCAAGTTTAACACCGCGCACCAAAACATAAGAAGCTTCCAGCTTGCCCTGGTCAATTTTGTCCTTAACGATTGCGTTCGGTATGGAGTCCGCACGAACCCTAAAATAAGACGCGCCCACACCCCAGGGACCAATTTCATAGGTCGTGGCGATTCCAAGGGTAGATGAATCGAGGTCATCGTCCGGTGTCGAGCGTATGAAACTGCCGCCAATCGTGAAGCCGCCAATCTCCGCCTGTGCACTGACGTTCCACGCGGTCTCACCATCATTCCCACCGGCGCGGGATTGACTGTCAAAGTATCCGCCAACCAAACCTATCTTCCCGCCCCGCACGCGACCTTCCCAGGCACCACTGACCTCCCAGGCATTGTTGTCGATTGAGCTCTTATCGAAAAATCCGTCTTCGCCTTGCGTGGTGGTTGGGAAGTAGTTTGCTCCGACCGTAAATCCAGCAATGGTAGGAGACTCATATCCTATTTGAAACGCATCGCCAGTGAAGCGTTCAAACGTCATAATCTCTTTGACACCAATCGACGTGCGCCTTGGCACAACACGGCCGACGATCTCATCATCTTCGTAAGCGACGTAAGGTGTTTCGTAGCTGAAGTTGTGATTGAAGCCTTCGGTTTCCCCGACACGGAGACGACCAAACGCTGTTTTAACATCGATGAATTGTTCATCAACTTCGCCGCTGTTCTTGTTTTCCGCTTCCATTTCAATCTTGGCGGAAATCTCTATGCCGTTGTCCAGCACGGTTTTGCCGGAGAAATACACTTCGACATCAGATAGCGCTCCAGATGAGTTTAAGGACTCGCCGGGAAGTTCGTCCGCATCCATAAGGAAGAAGTACTGTTCCATCTTTCCGCCGAGGGAGAGTCTGATTTGCTCCGCTGCGAGGCTCGGGTGGGCGAGAAGAAAGGCAAGCCCAATACCTAAAGTGCCAATCTGGCCGCGGCGAACTCGGGATCCCATTTGGTCGTTGCTCCGTAACAAAAAATGCGGTGTCTCAGATGAAGGGGAAAAATAGGTCATATCTGAGACAGTGCAATATGATTTCCTGGACTATTCATTCTGGGCATCATTTAACATCATAATCTCTGGAACCCTTGGTTCATCTCAGTTTGCGGCGCTGTAGACGATCCATCTCAGCGCTGGTATTCGATAGAGCAGCTATATTGCTGAACAGGGGGCGTTCTTGCCATTGTGGCCAGTGCCCGTGATTGGCTATAAAGCGCGGTCCTTGAGAGCATCTTAGCTCAATCAGCTTAAACCGGCCCTTCAGCCGGTTCACTTAGGAGATCAACGGCATGGCGTTTTCGTCTTCTCTCGCCACTTTGTGCAAGGTGAGTGCGGCCTGTGTTCTGGCCCTGACCGTTTCGGCGTGCTCCGGCGACGACAATGATGGGTCGACTTTTAGGACCTCGCCTGAATTTCGTTCAGATGCTCCACCAGAATCCGGCTTGGGTATTACGCTGTTTGGAGACTCAGATTCACAGGGCACCGAAGGTGCTGTCGCAGTGAACGCTTTTCTGTGGCGTGCCTCTCTCGACACAATTTCTTTTATGCCGCTGGCCTCTGCGGACCCATTTGGCGGTGTGATCATCACAGATTGGTATGCACCACCAGAGACTCCTGGCGAGCGATTCAAGGTTAACATGTATATCCTTGGCCGGTCTTTGCGGGCTGACGGTCTGAAGGTGTCGGTCTTCCGGCAACAAGATGATGGGACGGGCCGCTGGACCGATGCGCCGGTTGGTGCCGACGTTCCCGGTGAATTCGAAGAAGCAGTACTTACCCGAGCTCGCCAACTTCGAATGCAAGCTGTTGCAGAAGAAGGCTAAGCGCCCAACGCGCACGGCTGCAGTTTGAACGTCAATACTCGTTCCCCATTTTTTTAAGACTCTCCTTCCATGTCTGACGCCCGATACAATTTCAAAGAGGTAGAGCCCAAGTGGCAAAAAGCATGGGCTGACGCTGACTGTTTTGTGGCGTCCGGTGACGGGTCCAAGCCTAAGTGCTATGTCCTAGAAATGTTTCCCTATCCGTCAGGGCGGCTGCACATGGGGCATGTGCGCAACTATACGTTAGGCGATGTTGTTGCGCGTTTCCGAAAAGCTCAAGGCTGCGACGTTCATCATCCTATGGGGTGGGATTCATTTGGGCTACCTGCTGAGAATGCAGCGCTCGAACGCGGCGTGCATCCAGGCGCGTGGACGCGAGAAAACATTGCCGACATGCGTAAGCAATTTGGTCCTCTGGGTTTGTCTTTGGACTGGAGCCGGGAAATCTCGACCTGCGAGCCTGAGTACTATCGCCACGAGCAAAAGATGTTCCTGGATTTCATCAAAGCGGGATTGGCGTACAGAAAAGAGTCTTGGGTCAATTGGGATCCGGTGGAAAATACCGTGTTGGCCAATGAGCAGGTCGTCGACGGAAAAGGATGGCGATCAGGCGTTCCGGTGGAACGCCGCAAACTGAACCAGTGGTTTTTAAAAATCACGGACTTTGCGGAAGATCTTTTGGCGGGTATCGAAACGTTAGAGCGGTGGCCTGACAAAGTGCGATTGATGCAGCACAACTGGATCGGCCGGTCTGAAGGTGCGCGCCTGCAGTGGTCGGTGTTACAGCCCGATGGCGTCGAATTGCCTGAAAAGCTTGAGGTTTTCACCACACGGCCCGACACGTTGTTCGGGGCATCTTTTTGCGCCATCTCTCCTAATCATCCGTTGGCCGCGCAGTTGGCTGAAACCAAAGCTGAGCTGGCGTCATTTGTTGCCGATTGCAATCGGCTGGGGACGTCTGAAGAGGCTATCGAAAAGGCGGAGAAAAAAGGTTTCGATACCGGCTTAACCGCGCAGCATCCCTTTGACCCGGATTGGGAAGTGCCTGTTTATGTGGCGAACTTCGTCCTGATGGATTACGGCACGGGCGCCATCTTTGGCTGTCCGGCGCACGATCAACGGGACATGGACTTTGCTCGTAAGTACGGCCTACCAGTCCTCTGCGTTGTTGCACCTAAGGATGCTGATACAGAATCCTTCATAACCGAACTTGAAGCCGGCAACGACGCGTTCACAGGCGACGGCGTTGCAGTCAAATCAGAATTTATGAACGGCATGTCCGTTGACGATGCAAAGCGCACCGCCATTAAAAAGATAGAAACAGATGGCGCCGGTGAAGGGGTTGTTCAGTACCGTCTGCAAGACTGGGGAGTCTCAAGGCAGCGCTATTGGGGCTGCCCCGTTCCGATCATTCATTGTGATGATTGCGGTGCAGTCCCCGTGCCCGATGCCGACCTTCCCGTGACACTGCCTGATGATGTCACGTTTGATCAGCCAGGCAATCCGTTGGCGCGCCACCCAACCTGGAAAAACGTTTCTTGCCCGAGTTGCGGAAAAGATGCCGAGCGCGAAACTGACACCTTCGATACGTTTTTCGAAAGCTCGTGGTACTTCGCGCGGTTCTGCGATCCTAAGAATGAGTCTCTTGGCTTTGACAAAGCGGCTGCAAATCAGTGGCTGCCGGTTGATCAATACATCGGCGGGGTTGAACACGCGGTGCTGCATTTGTTGTATGCGCGCTTCTTTACCCGCGCCTTAAAGGCCTGTGGTTACCTTGATGTCGCTGAACCCTTCGACGGCTTGTTCACACAAGGCATGGTCGGACACGAGACCTATAAGAACGTTGAAGGTGCATGGCTTTCACCGGATCAAGTGACTATCAATGACAATGGTGATGCGGTGCATAGCGAAGACGGTACGGCTGTTACGATTGGGCGGTCGGAGAAGATGTCGAAGTCGAAAAAGAATACCGTCGACCCGGCCCACATTATTGACACCTATGGCGCTGACGCCGCCCGCCTGTTCATGTTGTCGGATTCCCCGCCAGAGCGGGACATGGAATGGACTGATTCCGGAATTGAAGGGGCGTGGCGTTACTTGAATCGTTTGTGGCGGATGGTGAGCGACACACCAACTGACGCAGGACCGCTTCCTGCTCTTGATCAGATTGATGATGCGGCCGCAGCCATTGTTAAGACCGCTCACAAAGCCATCGCCCAAGTCACGGAAGCTCTCGAGACCTTCCGCTATAATGCTGCAGTGGCGCATATCCGCGAATTTTCTAACGCTATTGGTGAGTTGGATGGTGGGTTAAACGGTGCCGCCCCGGTCCGTCGGTTCGCCGTCGAAACGCTCGCCCGCTTAGCCAACCCCTTGATGCCGCATATCACAGAGGAAATGTGGGCCGCGCTCGGCGGTTCCGGGCTGTTAGCCGATCAACCCTGGCCAGACCATGATCCTGACCTGTTGGTTGAGGACACCGTTACTCTGGCCGTGCAGGTCAACGGCAAGATGCGTGGCACCATTGATGTTGCAGCCGACGCCGACAAAGACTTCTGCGAAACAGCCGCCCTGGGCTTGCCGACAGTTCAAGCAAAGATGGACGGCAAGCAGGTGCGAAAGGTCATTGTGATCCCGGGCAAGATCGTCAATATCGTTGTCGGCTAACGATAATTTGACCGGTCCGCCGGTTGGGCGTAGACCACCGCACAGAAAAACCTCTGGGCTCTAAGACTATGGCACCGACAGTATTTATTGATGGTGAGGCAGGCACAACAGGCCTGCAAATCCGGGAGCGGCTGACCGACCGGTCCGATGTGGCTTTACTGCATCTGGATGATGCTGTGCGCAAAGACACAACCGCGCGGAAAGAGGCGCTCAACAGCTGCGATCTTGCTGTCTTGTGTTTGCCTGACGCCGCTGCGCGTGAAGCCGTCGCGTTGATCGAGGACAACAACGTCAAAGTCATCGACGCAAGCACTGCTCACCGCACAGCCGACGGTTGGGTCTATGGTTTTCCCGAGTTAAATCAAGATCAGGCCGCACGCATTGCCGCCGCCGGGCGGGTCAGCAACCCCGGGTGCTATCCAACTGGCGCCATATCTCTGCTGCACCCGTTGATTGCGACTGGACTCGTCCCAGCAGATAGTCCGATTTCCATCAACGCCGTGTCCGGATACTCAGGCGGCGGGCGGCAAAATATTGAGAACTATGAAGATCCGAGTACGCCTAATCCGGTGACCACGCCGCTAAGGTCCTATGGCCTGGCGCTCATGCACAAACATGTTCCGGAAATGCGTAAGTATACCGGTCTGCAGCACGACCCGATCTTCTTTCCCCAGGAAGGTCGGTACAGCCAGGGCATGCTGGTCCAGATACCTCTAAACCTTTGGTCTTTACCTAAGCCGGTAAAGCCGACAGATCTGCATAACTGTCTTTCGGCATGGTACGCGAACCGGCCGTTCGTCACGGTTGCACCTCTTGAAGAGACGTCAGAGAGGACTCACCTAGGACCAGAAGGGCTCAACGGCACCAACCAGATGACGCTCTATGTATTCGGCAATGAAGACCGGGAGCAGGTCGTCCTGGTCGCGCTCCTCGACAATCTTGGCAAGGGTGCATCGGGACAAGCCGTGCAATGCCTCAACTTAATGCTTGGTTTGGACGAGACCGCAGGGCTTTAAACTGCAACCGGCTAAATTGCCTCTTCAAACACTTCGATCATGAATCCGTTGGGCGCCAAAAACGTTGCTGCACGGTGCTGCCCTAAACTTGGTGATGAATAGGTCTGGGGTGCGGTGTGTACGGGTACGTTGGCCGCGTTTGCCCGATCGAGAATGCCATCCAAATCTTTTACTTTATAACTCCAAATCGCCATGCCTCGATTCGGCGGACGTGGTGCAGCCCCCGTACCGGGAATTTCATGTTCGTCTTCGTACTCCACCAGTGGGGTATGGCCGGTTTGAGATCCTTTGGCGTGAATCAGAGAGAAGCGGAACGGAATTTCATATTCACGCCACATCCGGTCGGAGCGCACTTCCATGTCCAGTACCGTGGTGAAGAAATCGATCATGGCGTCGGCGTCTGGTACGATTTGAGTGGCATAGACGGGACCACCGCGTCCGGTTGCTTGGTTGTATGAACCGACTTGCGGGCGACCGCCGCCTCGGCCGATAGCAATGATGCGTAAATATTCCGGACCGTAAAACGGCGCTTCCGTCACCGGGTAGCTATCACCGTTGGGGGCACTGACCTGAAACACTTCTACTTCCGGTACTGCGCGTTCAAACCCTAATGCACGCAGTTCTTCGTCGGCTTCGTAAACATCAAGTGTGGGAAACCCCATGCCGTAGGGACCAATCTGTTGCCGGTTCCACCCGCTGCGCATATGCGGTGTCGCGTTGTCCGTGACCAACACGCGCATTTGTATGGTGCCTTCAACACCGGGGCGGCGGAACAGATAGATGTCATATTTCAAATCATTGGGCATGCCCCACAAGCGTTGCTGTGCCGCACGGGTTTCATCTGAAATAACGTGGGGTCCGGTAACTGTAAGGCCCAGGCCCGTTTCGTATAGCTTGCGTAACGCAGCCAGGTCGGGCGTGATGATCGTTACTGTATGCAAAGGTCCGGTGTTGGCATTCGCACCGTCATCAGTCGCGGCCATGACGTCTTGATTGTTTTGCGCGACAGCGACTGGCGCAATAGCGCCTAATACCAAACTAAACAAAAGTCCGGCAAACCGGCGAACAGAAAGAGTCATTGTGTGTTTCTCCTGGCTGGTAAAACGGGATCAAAACTATGACATGGCGGTCCTGGTCTTGACAGGGTCGCGTGGGTGCGGTCCAAACGGACCATGCGTTTGTTCGTGACATTAGGGCTTTGTTTCAGTCTCGCGGCCTGTGGCTTTACGCCCATGTATGGGTCACAGGGTGTGGCCAATTCGCCCTCTGTGGCCGCTAGTCTTGCTCAAGTCGATATCCGGCCCATTGCCGAGCGGCGTGGCATGGTACTGCGCCAGCAACTCACCGAAAAGCTTCGGCCCAGCGGTTTGTCCGGGTCCCGTTATGAATTGCAGGTGCGCCTTGCGGCGCAAACTCAGGAGGTTGGTGTGCGCAAAGACTCCACAACGTCCCGTGCAAATTTGATTCTAACCGCGAATTATACCCTGTGGGACGGGACCACCCGTCTCAGCCGCGACCGCATACGCGCGGTGGTGTCGTACAACATCCTCGATGATCAATACTCCACGATCACCTCAGAGCGCGATGCTGAAAGCCGAGCGCTCCGGCAAATCAGCGACGAAATCCGCACCCGTCTTGCGGTCTATTTTGAACGCGCGTCTAAACAACAAGCTGCGCAGTAAGTCTCTAGTGATGGCGAAGCGGAGCACGGTTGAATGGTAAAGGTTCAAGCGGGTCGCGCGGATGCCTTCGCTCGTTCACCGGATACACAAACACAGGCGATCTTGGTGTACGGCCCTGATTCTGGCTTGGTGCGGGAGAGGGTCGAAGCTCTACAGAAGTCTGTACTAAAAGACGACGCAGACCCCTTTCGTTTGGCTGACCTGGATTCTGCGTCTTTGAAGGCTGATCCAGCCCGCCTTGCAGATGAAGCCGCGTCTATGTCTCTCACCGGTGGGCGGCGGTTCGTTAAGGTCCGAGATGCGACCGATGGCATTAGTAAAACCGTCGAGGGGTTTTTAGACGATGTCGTTGGCGACGCGCTTGTGGTTTTTGTTGGCGGTGATTTAGGGCCACGGTCTTCGCTGCGTAAACTCTTCGAAGGGGCTGATAACGCTGCCGCTCTTCCGTGTTATTCCGACGACGCCCGAGCATTGGACCAGGTGGTGCGCGATGGTCTCAAAGAGGCAGGCCTCACAGCTGAGCCAGACGCCTTAACCTGGTTGGTCTCTCACATGGGTGGTGACCGTGCTCTCAGTCGCCGGGAGATAGAGAAACTTGTGTTGTTCAAAGGCTGCGATGGCGGCAAGACCATCACCCTCGATGACGCGATGGCCTGCGTCGGTGACACCGCTGCATTTGATTTGGATGATCTGGTTTATGCCATGGCCAATGGCGATCAACCGACAGTGCAGCGCGTCTATGGGCGCATGATGGCAGAAGGCACCAGCCCCATATCTGTTCTCACTGCGGCATCGCGCCACCTTATGCGATTGCATCAGGTTCAAGGGTCCGGCGGGTCCATTGATCAAGCGATGATGAAACTGCGCCCGCCCGTATTTTTTAAGCGCAAGGGTCAGTTCAAATCTCAAGCTGGCCGATGGACGCCCAGGTTATTGGCGCGGGGCTTAGAAGTTCTGACGACGGCGGAATTGCAAGCCAAGTCGACGGATATGCCGGGTCAGGCCTTGATCGAGCGTGCGTTAATGCAAATTGCAACAGCAGCCAAGAGTGCACGACGATAATCGCAACATGCCCAACCCTTAGTCGGGAGACGGAATGTGTGACGGTTTAAGACCGTGAGTGCCCGAGAAACTCTCCGGGTCCATACCGTCAGGTGCAGCGGCTTTAACGGCTTCAAAATGTTGCTCCTCTAGGGTGAGGCTTTCCCCGGTCGTTCCCGCGATAGCCGTCCAATCCTCGTCCGTGAATAAGGTGTTGGTGTAGGGCTCATAGGGGTTTTTGCGCGGCGTCATCATCGCCTGCATTTCTCCATGGAAATGACGTACGGCCGTGTCGAAGGCAGCAAATCTTTCTCGCGAGCTGTCGCGATAACCCTGTAAGGCTTCGGCCATGGTTTTTGTTTCTGATCGTGCACGTGCCTGACGCGCTTCGAGATCAACCAGACCTTGATGAGCATCCGTGTGGTCTTTGGGAATGCGCGTTTTTAGTCGGACAAGTATCGCGATGTCTTGAGCGTCGAGCCGCGTTAACGATGTGACCATGTACTCGATGGCGGCCTCTAATAAAGCTGCGTGTGACGATTGACCGGGCATAGAGGCCTCGAGCGCGGCGATGAGCGATTGGCGCACCTGCATTTGGCGGCGGCGTTCGAAACCGATTTCGGCCCTTGGGTGGGGGTCAGTTTTTTCGGTCATGGCAGATGCCTCTCGGTGCAAAACCAGTATATCTTACGACCTATAGGACCAACCGCAACGCCCGTGAAGTTTCTTTAATGTCCGCATCTGCCCTCACCATCCCTGCCCATATCGCTGAAGCCTGTTGGTGTGATCAGCGCTCAGACCAAGAACGCAATCGTGACAGTGGTCGCAAGCCGGATCAGGTCTTAGCGTTCTTCGGCGTGGAGCTAGGTATGGCCGTTGGTGAAATACAGGCAGGTGGCGGTTATTTCTCAGGTCTACTCTCTGCAGCGGTGGGTGAGTCGGGTTACGTTTATGCCCATAACGCTCCGGCAAGCATTGCCCGGCGTAAAGGCGTTAATCCAATCGAGGAACGCATCAAAGACTATGGCCTGTCCAACATGGCGCCGCTGGTTGGCCCAGTTGAGAGCCCGGGGTTTCCCGATAGCCTTGATGCCGTGTTCATGATCATGACGTATCACGACGCCTGCTATTCAGAGGTCGACCGCGCGGTTCTGAACAAAACTGTGTTCGACGCACTCAAGCCCGGCGGTGTATTCGGCATCCTTGATCACGCCGCTCGACCCGGCAAAGGGTTTGACGACGCCCATGAATGCCATCGTATTGAGAAATGCAAGTTGATTGATGAAGT
>Ga0222718_10005454_pt1 | contig 10314 bp, 5 predicted proteins | sample C33_27DmetaG_FD_165045 | JGI IMG/M metagenome (GOLD analysis project Ga0222718, IMG submission 165045) | Estuarine water microbial communities from San Francisco Bay, California, United States - C33_27D | ecosystem: Environmental > Aquatic > Marine > Unclassified | place: USA: California... | reverse complement strand
GCTCCTTTTGATATATTTAAACCAATTATCTCATTTGAAACAATATTAGGTATAACTAAACCAGTATTTGGAGGACATATTAATTCAACTTGACATATTTTTAATCTATATATCCTATCAAGCATCCTATTTTCATTTTCTTTTATTGATTTTAAATTATTCATTAGTTCCAAATACTGATTATCTGTTATTTTGTCTTTTATATCGTCAATTAGACCTAATTGTTTCTCGTAGCCAGTTGTTCTCGTATAAATTACATTTAAATTTCCACTATTATCCATTTATAATATACTTATTTTTTTGTTTTTAAATATAAGAACGATAAAGACATTAACTTAATTTTGTCATAATACTTACAATCATGGTTTCTAATTTCTGCAACCTAACTTCCAAAGCAGTATTTCTATCTTGTTCTTCTTTTAATAATTTCGCCATTTTTTCATTAGTTCTTTGAATAGCAATATAATTTAATGGTATTAATTTGCCATAATCAATAGATTTCACACCACTACCCATACAACCATCTTCATCACATTCACAACCCGAAATATCTTCATTTTCAATACAACAACCTTCATTACACCATACCTCTTTTGTTTCTGTATCACCCTTACAACAACACTCGTGTTCTAATTCTTTTTCACAACATTTACATACAGTTTTTGAAAAACCCATACTATTATTTTGAGGATAACCGATTGGATCGGTATAAACCCAATTTTTTAATTCTTCTGGCATTTCTTGTGCGATAAATCCATAAGTTAATCCATTATCAGTTATGTATTTTTGTTCTTTTTCTCTTACTTCATCTTTCCAGTAGAACTGCTTTGGTTTTAATAAATTATAAATCCTATCAAACTCATCAACATCAATATCTGTAATATCTCGTTTTAATCTCCTATCACTGCTGTCTTGCCTGGTTTTTGATAAATATTTACTGCCTGTATTGGAAAATACTTCATTGGCTGCGAAGTTTGGGCCATAACTGTTCCCTTCAAGATCACGAAGATAAACCCACGCTGCAGTTTGTGGATAAAAATTAAACTCATAATCGGTATCGTCCATAGCCAATATTGTTCTTCTATTTTGTAATCCATAAGTATCTATTGAACCATTATTTAAAAAGGTTATAGTTGTTCCATCGCTTGGGGTTATAAAAAAATTACCAGCACTTGTATTATTCGTTGTTGTTCCAAGCGTCATTAAATTTACCGTATCTTGACTGTAAAAAACTATTTCAGGTGCTACATTAGTAGCGGGGGAAATATTAAAATATCTTGAATAACACCAAGCATTCAGTTGGTTGCCTTCAAAATTAAATATAGCATTACCAGCACTATCTCGTATATCATTTCCGCCAACTTTTAAATCACCAGTTAGTTCAGTAGTAGTTGCATTTATTTTAACCGTTCCATTTGTGTTATTGTCTATTGTTTCAGTATTACCAAATGTAATTTGATTACCGCTGACAGTTAAATCACCAGTGCAAGTTAAATCACCAGTTATAGTCGTTAGAGCAGTCGCAGTAGCAAAAGTTATACGTGTATTATCTTGACTATTCAAAATGTCGTTCCCCTTTACTTTTAAATCTGTTTCTATGGTGGTATAAGTTGCTCCTAATGTAATAGCATCAACATCACCACTCCTTTTAATAGTATTACCACTAACAGTAATATCACCCCCACAAGTAATATTACCAGTGCTTCCAATAGTTCCAGTTGATGTTAATGTTGCTCCTTGAACCGTTCCAGTTCCAGTTATAGTTGTTCCACTGACTGCTCCAGTGAAAACCCCACGAACGGCATTAACATCGTTTGTTGATGTAATTTCCCCACTATTGAATGTTCCAGTGGTTGTTAAATCAGTTTCAAACCGAGCACCAGTAGCAGCCATTATACTGAATTTTGTTGAGCCGTCTCTCTTAAAGAAAAAATCAGCATCATTTGTTTTTATTTCACAATTATTCGTTCCATAACTTTCAAAATATAAAGTAGCATTACCAGTTTCACTACCGCCAGGAGCATTAGGATTTTTTATAGCAAATCCCTTATAATTTACATTTGCCTTAACAGCGTATGTTCCAGTTCCATCTTCAAGAACTATTCTATCATATCCAATACTATTTTTTATAACATTATCAGCGAGAACGAGAGGCTCCATTATATCCACTGTATTAGAAGTAAATCGTATCATATTGATACCCGATGTAATACCTTTTAGGTCGTCAACGTGTATATCATCACTTGCTATTATTGCTTTTTTAAAATCTACTTGAGTAGGTTCATAAATAACAATATTGGTTTTCGTCGTTCCAGCAGTATCGTCCCAATTTTTTAAATATATTTTACCATCACTATCTAAATATTGATATTCCCATGAATTAGAAGTTAAACTGGGGCTGTAATAAAATAATTGTGAAGAAGTAGAATTTCCCCAAACACCAATAGTAGAACCATAAACTTGCCCTCTTGTTCCACTAATATTAACATCACTTTCATTCAAATCTTTATTTGTCATTGTTTGTGATGAAGTCAAATCAACTATATCGCTTGGATTTAAAGCATAATTATTAATAATACCACTGGCATTTGAATATAATATTTGATTTGTAGCCCAACCCGATAATGAAACCATATTAGACCACACTCTATCTAATTCTTGATCTAATGTTTCACCTCCATAATTAGCACTGGCTATTTGAGTTGTAGATGGTTTAACTGTGAATACCAAATCACTACCAACATTAGTAATCATTTTTGTTCCATTAAATCCTATACTCGCAGCACTATCAAGATACAAATTTGATTTCTGTAAATAAACATCGTTTTCACCGAGTTCTCCCCTCGTTGAAATATTTGTATGGGAGTTTCTCCTATCACCATAATTATCTAAAACAAATTCGTCTGCTTTAATTCGCAAGACTTTGTTCTCTTCATCTTTTGGTAAATGCGACATTATCTTATATATATCAAATAAAAAAAATATATATAAGTTTACTAATTACAAATATCTACCTTTCGTTTAACTTTTTTTAAAAGTTCTATGTCCTGCTCTTTTGCCAACTTACTTTGTTAATACCTTAATTTTTAACAATTTTTCTATTTTCTTCCAATTCACATAATGATGGAATTGTTTTTTTCTCCTATTTGAATACTTTATTAAATTTTTTTCGGTTAAATCCTTGAATGTTTCCATTAAATAATCTGTTTTCCTTTTACTATTCCATACTTCACCTTCTCCTTTTCCTTTACCGTTCTTATATAAATCCTTTTGATTACCACCTTTTCTCTTACCAGTTGTCATCTTATCACATAAATATTGTGATGTATTGAATGTTGATAATCCTTTTTTCAAACTATCAATACATAATATAATATCCTCGTTATACTTACCTCTCCATAAATTCATAGACACATCAAGTAAAGGAGAACATTTCTCCACATCAATTAAGAATGTAGAGTATACCTTTGAATTAACATTCAAATGACTTCTTTTCTTGTCAATGGCGGGTGTATCACTTTTATATGCCATTCCACAGATGGCAACATTTTCAAACTTTTGTTGTAGATTTTCCAAAAAGTAGAAACAACTCCCATCTAAAATTTTACAATATTGGTTTTTATAATGACGATAAAACCCTTTCATATTATCGTCCAACAACCAATAATGAGATGAACCATTCTTGATATTTAATCTGTGTATCCAATTTCTCACGTGTTTTGAACCTTCTTTTAATTCATGGAAATTAGTTTCACAACTCAAAACTGTTCCATATTCAAAACCCTTCATTCGGTCTTGATATAATTCAAATTCAAAAGGTTCTACAACAATTGTGTATTTTTGTTTCATCTGCTCCAATGCCTTTGCCGTATCAAGATATTCAAATCTTCCCAAACTTAAGATATAAATATTGTGTCTTGAATATTTGTTAAGACTAATACTTTGACCTTGAGAACGATGTGGAAATGGAAACCAACAACTACTACTTTTCCCTCTGTTAGTATAAACCATTTCTCCACTGGGACTTGTGATATTTCTTCTTACGAGGGAAAGAGTTTCCTTGATTACAGTGATGTCTGCTCTTTTGCCATTGATTTGAAACCATATCCATTTTTCAGTATTCAGTTGGTATGAGGGAACATCAGTCCAACCATTATATAAAGTTGATTTGACATCCACCTTTTCATAAGATCTCTCCAAATCAATATGAGAAGGTAATACTAACCCCATACCTTGAGTGAATAATGGTAGGTATTCAATAGAACTTAACCTAACCATAAGTTTATTATCACCACCACCATTGACATTGACGACGATTTTTCCTTTGAGTTGTTTGTAGTTGAACTCCATCTCTTGTATATAAGTGTGATATGTCTTTAAATTGTTTTTTGTTTTATTTAATTCAATTTTATTTTCATACTCCTCACGAATATCTCTTAACTTTGTCAGTTCTTCCTCAATATCGGCAAATGAGCAGGACACGACTATCTCTTCTTCTTTCAACATATCAAGAATACTGGGGTTGTTCTTATCGGTATTCATCATTTCGTTCTTAACGGTATAACTCATTAAATATGTGTTATGATAAGATGATGGCCTGTATGTCAATCTTTTTGATCCAGATTTTTACTTCAATTTTTTGAAAACTTTATAACGGTAATGTGTTATTTATGTTTAACGGTATATATATCTTATCTCAAGATGATGGCCTGTATGTCAATCTTTTTACATGAGAGCAAAAGTCAATTTTTTCTCGCTTCTAAATTATTAACGGTAATTATCAAATAAATAATTACAGTTATACTGAATAAATCAATTGAAATTAAAATACCGTTGTGTCTTGAGACTTTAAGTTTCTACACTAAATGTTAGAGCACTAACTTACCGAACACTCGTGGCAAATAAGCAGAACATCACCAATGGGGTTCAAAAGGGGTGTCCCCTTTACTTAAGAACTGATACTGGAACTGATACGTCCACTTTCTGCCGATACAGACATAATGAAGGGACTAATACCAACAACGTGGAGACGTCCAGCAACTTGAGTGGCAGACTGGGCACTACTGGAAACAGTAAGTTTAAAGTTATGGAGTTCTCTTGCGGCTATGGCTCCACTGACTTTCTTCATATCACAACTATCACCGAAGTTAATAACATACACATTTTCAGTTCCATCAACACGAGATGAAGTATCCCAAGGCGAACCACATTCAAATGCTTTGTTGCTATCCTTGAAATGGTCTTTATTATTGACATACTGAAGCAATTTAGCAGGAGCATCCATAAGTGTCTGTCCGTTGCATTCAAGTTTAATATTTGTCAAGGCAATACCCAATCCTACATTATCAATAGTATTAGAAACATCACCGCGACCACTATCAAGTTTGACAAGGAATTTTTGATAAAGATTTGTTCCTTTCCATTCATGGGTTGTATCTGTTGCAGTTGAGGCAACAAGAGTTTTATCAGTGAATTCGTGGAAATAATTATACTGAATAGTAGACAAATTCATACCATCACCGAAATCGGCCTGGATTTGAGCATTTTCAGCATCAGCAGGAACTCTGTGGTATTCACAGAATAATTCGGCATCATAAGAAGAAAGTGCCTCTGCGACATCACTATCAATTGCATCACTTGATAAACCAGTATCACTACCAATTTGGAGGCGAATTGTAAGTTCTTCACAGAAATTGGTATTCAAATACCTTTCACAACCATCAAAGATAGAAAACAAAAGAGGAATGTAGTGAATAGACTGTGTAGTAGAAGAAAGATTTACAGAACCATCTCCACCATCACCTAAAAGAAGAGCATCTTCATATGCTTTTCTTGTGTTGTAAGGCATATCAGCAACTCTTGCCAAAAGAGCCTCGGCAGGCATATCAAAAAGAACCTTACCAGCAGTAAGTAATTGAATTCTTTCAACCAAAAGGGCACCAATAGAATTATTGACGGCCGTTGTGGCACTCTTGTTAATAGTCAATTTTACCCAACCTTGTGCCCAATATCCAGCACGAGGAACTTTAAAATCCAAATTAGAATTAAATACTTTTGACTGACTGGACTGAACGGCCTGAACAGACTTTGAAAGGGCAGAGAAAGATGCTCCATCTAAATCTTGCGAGTAGGCATATTTGTAAGGGTGTTGCTCAGTTGAGGTGTTTTTCAAAACAGACATCATAGAAGATGATTGTGCGCTGTTAATTACTGGATCACTCATTTATAATATAAATCAAGAAAAAAAAAATTAATTTAATTTAATTAATACTTTTTTAAAAAGTATGTCAAAATAGGGGGCAAGGGGGAGGCACACTCCCCCTAATGATAAATTGCAAAACCTTTGATATTACCCTTACTTCTAAATTCATTCTGCCTATAAAAATATATTCCTTTAATTAATCTACGAGGAACTTTAACCATGTATACTTCTCCTTTGTGATATTGTGGTATATGAACCATATTAGTTTTCTCATTCATAAATAAATCTTCTCCAATTCTCCTATATACTTCATTTTCTTCACTAATATATCTATTTTCATTTACAATATCTTTCGTATCTTTTATAGGAACGCCTAATGTCTTAAATCTTTTCAAGTTCTTTTCCAATGTATCCAAATGATAATCTCTCGCATGTTGAGGCATTTTTATCTTTTCTTCGTATATCTGCTTTATTGCCCCTAAAACCTTATATAATCCTACTCCTACACCAATCGTTGCTCCGTATGCCAAATGAGCATTCAATATCAATGTAGAAAATCTATCTCTATTACCAAATACTGCCCTAAATAAATCACCATATCTATCACTTAAACTTCTTGATTGTCTATGGATAGCATAGGTAAATGGTCTTGCAACTCCACTATTAAAATCTCCTATTCTCTGCCCTAATGCTTGTAAATCTGTTCTATCGGCATGTGGTGATAAACTTATTACATTCTCTACAAATCTATCTATGTTCTGCCTATCTGCTCTTACCATACTTATTCCTTGTTCTCTTATTACTTCATTAAAATGTTCCTCTAAACCTTCTACACCTCTTACTGTTCCTATTTGATTTTCGTAAAATTCATTGTAGTTTTGTAAAAAATCTTGTAAATTTCTATTTTCATTTCCCATAATATTTGATAATGATTGTCTAATATTTGTCAAAAAACCTCCAATATCTGCTCTTCTGTATCCTTCTCTCAATCCTTGATTTATACCATTTATCATTCTCATTGCGAGGTCTTTTCCAGCAATCAATAATTCGGGATTATTATATACAAAACCAGCAACCAATATACTACCTAATGTTATACCTAAACCCTTGTCAAAACTATTCTTACTTATTACATTTTCTTCATCTTTATACCTCCTATCTACCATTATTCCATCTTCATTAAATATCATTTCTCTACCAGCATGTTTATATCCCTCTAATCTATCCTCTATTCTTAATGGAAACATTGGAACAATATCGTTTTTCATATTTATTCGGTAATTATATGGCATTAATTTATTTACATTATCAGCAGTATTACTACCAAAAGCACGTGGAGAAGCAAAATTATAATTTATTACACCAGTGTTCCCAGTCTTTTTTGCGTGCAGATAAGCACCGATTTGACTAATAGCCCCTCCAGCCGAATGGCCAGTAAATACTACTCTACTATCCTTATTGTATTGTTTAATAAAATCTTCTACATCTTTTTCAACCATTTTATATTGATTATAAAACCCAGTATGGTAATCATCTCCTCCTACTTTCGTATGCGACATCTGTAAATCTCTATAAACATCTTTAAAAAATTTACCAAATTCAAGGTGCATAAGAGCAGGAAAATCAGTTCCCTCCATGATTACAACTATCTCATTTCTATCTGGCGAATATAAACATAAACCAAATGTATTATCATATGATAAATTACCTATAACACCTTTATCCTCTAAACCAAAACCTACATACTTTCTTATTGGAAACTCTTTCATTATTTCAGTTAATCTTTCATCAAGATTAGAAAAATCACTATCATAAACACCTCCAATATCATATATCATTGACGATAATAATTTATACATAATTGACAAATTTGGATCATATGTATCTGCTTTTTCCAAACTCCATTCTTTAAAAACTTGAGGTGGTTTATATTTTTTTTTAATTTTTTCTATATCTTTTTTCATTTTTTTCATCTCTTCTTTTTCTTTTGAGGGGTCTTTCCCCTCATGCTCCCCTTTTGTCATACTTTTTTTAAAAGTATCCTCTTCATATCTCTTTGTAGATTTACTTATTTCTTCTTGTCTTTTTCTTCTAATATCTTCTATTTCTTTTCTCTTCTCCATCTTTTCAATATCACTTGCCTCTTGTTCTGCTTTTTTGCTTGCCCTCCATTTCATAATTCTACTGGCAATAGCCAACTTATCTTCTTGTTTAAATTTACTTTCATGGATAGTATAATATATACTCCATATAGGTGGTTTCATCAAATCTAATTCAAATTTGTTTTCCACATTATATTTTCCACTATCAAATTGTTCTTGAACGAATTTATCGTAATTTTCATCTTGAAATACTTGAGACCTCCAATGGTCTATAATATTACTATCAACAGTAAATAATTGTGTATTTTCCAAATGATAATTATCGTTGAGGTAATTTGTCAAACGAGCAGGGATCGTATGTCCTCGTCCTTCTAACGCCCTACCAATTGATGCTTTACCCATTGTTCTGTATGTATGCTCTGGATTATCGGGGTCTTCATTTAAAACCCATTTGACATATAATGAATTAAAATTATTATATTTATCAATTGTTTCATTTATTTTATTAAAATGTGTATCTAATTTTTCTATAATACCATCTACTTTTAAAGGTGTTCCATCTGTGTGTTGAGAGATATAAGCATTACCTCCTCTATAATAATTATCCAAAGCATCATTATATTCTCTAATTGTAGGATATGTTTTATTTTTTATAGCCAATTTCAAATTATTTGATGTCTGCCAATCTGCCACAGATTTATTATATTTTCGTATCTTTTCTTGTATATCGTGTTCTTTTTCAAACATTTCTACTATTTCATATACTAAAAACCCTGCACCTGCAATGGCCGCGGCAGGCCCTAATAATGACATAGTAGCCGCAGCGGCCTCACCTACAGCAGTACCAGCTATACTTGCAACAAATCCACTTGCCGCTGCTCCTGCTTCTTCTGCACCTATTTCACCTCCTATTTCAAATACTTCCGTAGCAGCATCTACTGCCGCCATTGTTTCTTCACCTAATCCTTCGGCCGCCTCAAATGCCTCTGTTCCTTCTTCAAAAGCGGCATCTAATTCTTGTTGGGTTAATTGTGTAGGTAAATCGGTTTCAACTAATTCACCTTCTATTGTAAAACCATCTCCCCTTAATTCTGCCAAAGTATCTTCATATTGTAAATTGGCCTCAAATTCAGTTAATCCTTCATCTTCCATGATTTCATTCACAGTCCTCAATTGATTTATATTAATTGTCTTCACTTGCTGTAATGCTCCTTCAAGTCCTATTTCACTTACTTCACCAGTTAAACCACCACTCATTTCTGCCTCGGTTGCCGCAATATCCAAATCAGTTTGTTCTATAAATTCGGCTATTTCTTCTAATTCTTCTGTTGTCATATCGGGTTCAAACTGTGCTTCAACTGGAAAATTTTGTATCTCTTCTACATAAGTGCCCTCTAAAGTGGTATATCCCCTACCAACATCAGTGAAGTAATTATCAAAGCTCTGTAATCTTATCATTATATATATTAATACAAAAAAATATAAATAATGTAAACTTTACTTTTAAAAAAAGTATGACAAAAGCAAGGGTTTGAAAGGGACTGCAAGTCCCTTCTTTAATGGGGTTTGTGTGAAAAATTAGTATGAGTTTCATATTCAAAGAATAATTCTATTTGTTGAAAATCATTTTGATCCACTAATGGAGCACCATCTTCATACACAATTGCAGTAAAAACCCTATCAATATGATTACTTCCCAATCTAATATTGTATTCAATATGGGTGTTTTTTTCATTTTGATTTATAGGTATTGTTATACAACCTCTTTTGTCATTAGTAATGATTTCGTCAGCACCATTAATAAAAGGTAAAAAAACTTCAATATTATATTTTCCATGAGTATTGTTTTTATGAATTACGTGAGCACTTCGTAATATCATATTTTGAGCATTAATAGTATGGGGCAAATCAATTAGATTTTTACCAGCAGTTTGCCCGTAGAGATGTAAGTGAAGCATTGGCATTATATATTATTTAAAGAGAAAAAATTTATATCTAAACTTTATTAAT
>Ga0222718_10005451_pt1 | contig 10319 bp, 10 predicted proteins | sample C33_27DmetaG_FD_165045 | JGI IMG/M metagenome (GOLD analysis project Ga0222718, IMG submission 165045) | Estuarine water microbial communities from San Francisco Bay, California, United States - C33_27D | ecosystem: Environmental > Aquatic > Marine > Unclassified | place: USA: California... | reverse complement strand
GCAACTCAGTCCATGCCCTACTCGACCACTGAAGAGCGATTCCTGTCCGACCGATTCGTTGAAGGCACCTGCCCGCACTGCGCACACGATTCAGCCCGTGGCGATCAGTGCGACAACTGTGGCAGAACTCTCGACCCAATCGATCTAATCGATATTAGAAGCAAACAAGACGGCTCAACACCTGTATTCAAAGACACCACTCACTACATGCTCAAGCTGGGCGATTTCCAAGAACAGCTCGAAGAGTGGGTCAACGGTAAAGCCGAATGGCGTGCCAACGTGCGCAATCAAACTCTCGGCATGCTCCGAGAAGGACTACACGACCGAGCGATCACACGCGACATCGAATGGGGCGTTCCAGTTCCGATCGAAGGTTGGGAATCAAAGCGAATCTATGTCTGGTTCGAAGCAGTCCTCGGATACCTCTCCGCCGCTCGAGCGTGGGGAGAACAACAGGGCAAGCCTGACGAGTGGAAAAAATTCTGGACCGATCCAGAAGGCGAGTCCTACTACTTCCAGGGCAAAGACAACGTCTCGTTCCACACGATCATGCTGCCGTCTATCCTTCTGGGTAAAGGCGGGCTAAATCTGCCGACCGATGTCGTAGCGAACGAATACCTCACCTTCGGTGGTGCCGACTTTTCTAAAAGCACAGGCAACGCAGTCTGGGTATCCGACTTCCTAACCCGGTACGAAGCCGACCCTCTCCGCTACTACCTCTCATCGATCATGCCCGAAACATCCGACTCAGAATTTACTTGGACCGGATTCCATGCCGCGAACAACAATGAACTTGTCGCCACATTCGGAAACTTCGTGCATCGTGTCCTAACAATAACGACACGTAATTTCGACAATTCAGTCCCGACTCCTGGCGAACTAGACGACGCTGACAACGCTGCACTCGAAGCCTGTAACGTTGCCCTGAAAGAAGTCGCAGAAGCAATCGAAAACCGACGCTTCAGAGATGCCCTTCAAGCCGCAATGCGACTAGCCCGACACGGCAATCAGTATGTCGATGCCAAAGAGCCGTGGAAAGTTGTGAAGGTCGATAAAGAATCAGCAGCTACGACGCTCTGGGTCGGCTTGAACATCATCTCGACACTCAGAACCGTGTTCTACCCGTTCCTGCCCACATCCGCCGACAGGATTCACAGTATGCTATTCAGCGACAGTGACACACTTGCCGATGGTTGGGATCGCCGAGATATCGTTCCCGGAGCTCCCGTTCAGAAGCCATCACCGCTTTTCCGAAAACTCGACGACTCGATAATCGAAGAAGAAAACGCTCGCCTCACTGGCAAATAGCACTAGCGAACTCAGGAACGTTTTTCAAAAGTAATGGTTGAAGCAATCACACAAGAAAGCATCTACGAGCCAGTCGACGACGACTTACAGGCTGTGATTGATGAAATCGCTACCATCGCCGACAGGGCACCCGAGAACGCCCCCGAACAAGCCGCCGATCTCGACGCTCAACTGGGTCACGTTCTCGCTACTCCCGGTAAACGAGTGCGACCAGCACTAACCCTGCTGGCATCTCGACTCTTCGGCGAAGGTCACGGCGAAATGCCAATAAAAATGGCAACTGCTGTCGAATTGCTCCATATCGCAACCCTTGTTCACGACGACACAGTCGACCATGCCGATACTCGACGTGGACACCAAACAGCAAGCAAGCTATGGGGCCGAAACGTAGCCGTCCTCATAGGCGACTTCGTGTTCGCCACATCGGCGATGTACGTCTGCGACACCAACAACGTACGTCTCGTCAGGCGGTTCGCTGAAACCATCACCGAGTTAGCCCGAGGCGAACTGAACGAAATCTACACGGCATGGCAACCGGGTGTTCCACTCGCCGATTACAACCAACGTATCTACGACAAAACAGCCTCTCTCTTCTGCACAGCAGCAGAAAGCGGAGCTGTTCTCGGCGGTGGCGACGAAGCTTCAGTTAAGAACGTTCGTGACTATGGTTACAACATTGGCATGGCGTATCAGGTTTACGATGACCTCCTCGATTACAGCGCCACAAGTGAAGAACTCGGAAAACCCGCTGGGCACGATCTCGGCGAAGGCATCCTAACGCTTCCTTCGATCATCGCAGCCGAAAACGGCGCTTCCGAAGAAATTCTCACTCTCTTGAATGCCCCCGAAGAAGCACGAGAAGAGCTACTCCCCTCGACTGTCGAAGCGATCAAGCAAACCGGGGCACTCGAAAAAACCCACAAAGTCGCCAACGATTACATCGATGCTGCGGTGCGATCGCTCGATGGAATCCCAGCTTCAGATTCACTCGATTCACTGCTGTCGCTCGCCGAGTACGTTCAAACTCGTAACTACTAGGCAGTCATGCCTTCACAGTCGTCTAAACGATCAAACTCGGCGAAAAAACACGAACCTGCCCTCGCGCCTGAACTCGTAAAAGTTCGACTCGAATCCGTATACGGCCCAATCGAATGGCGACCTCGTATGATCGCCATCGACGAACTAATATTCACTGTTCTCACTCAGAACACCTCCGACCTAAACGCCGAACGCGCTTACGACACACTTCGTAAATCATTGCCCACGTGGGGACAGGTGATCGAAGCGGAAACGGAAAAAGTCGCCGAGCTCATCAAACACGGTGGACTCTCTAATCAAAAATCCATTCGCATCCAGAAAATTCTTGTTGAAATACTCAAACGCATCGGACACTTCGATCTAGAATTCCTCGCCGCCAAACCGCTAGAAGAAACACGCGAATGGTTCACGTCTCTGCCTGGGGTCGGACCCAAAACCGCTGCTGTCGTAATGGCATTTTCTCTTCGAATGCCAGCCTTCCCAGTCGACACCCACATCCACCGGGTATCGAAACGACTAGGCTTCATCGAAGAAAACACCACAGCCGATCAAGCACATCCACTGATGGAGGCCTTGATCCCCGAAGACGACCGCTATGACATGCATGTCCTCCTAATCACCCACGGTCGCCAAATCTGCAAAGCCCCAAAAGCCCAGTGCGAACGCTGCCCACTAAACAAAGAATGCCCAGCCAGCACCGCGAACTAGTGGCTACATCGCCCCCACCGCTGTGATTCTGAACCAGATTCAGAATCAGCCCACTAAACTCTCGAAATCAGGATTCAGCCGTCATCTCTCAACTGTCATCCTGAATTCACTTTCAGGATCTAACCCACCACCACTCACAACAACCAATCAAGAGAGATCCGCACACCCAACAAAAACCGCCAATCCACCCAAAATTGGTAGCCTCCACAAATCGCCGTTTAACAAACTCTGCGGTATGCTGATATTTAGTGCTAAAAACGTGCGACGCCCAGAAGCGCCCCACTCACCACGCACGGCCTCGTCGTCCAGCGGTTAGGACACAGCCCTTTCAAGGCTGAGACCGGAGTTCGATTCTCCGCGGGGCTACCATCTGAAACACAAAAAGACCTCGCATGATGCGGGGTCTTTTTTAGTTGATATAAATTCTCGACAAGCCATTCTTTCAGGCATACGATTCCGCTCAGATAGTCACCTACACTTACAACAGCACACCCGATCCACCAAACGCCTTAATCGGTCCTCCCTCCTTCGGGAGGGAGATAGAGGGTGGGTAGATTGCAGCGGCGACCAAGTCATCCGATGACGCCCGGAGCAAATTACGCACTTGAAAATCACCAAAGTCACCCCCTGGCTCGTCGAAGCACCAACCCCATACCTCGACACCGCCAACGACTCACACATCCGCAACCGTGAATACGTCTACGTCGAAGTAAACACCGACGAAGGAGTCACCGGCTGGGGTGAAATCACCGGAACCTCAGCAGTCTCCAACCGAGCCGTCTGCGCATCACTCAGGCATGTCAGCGACCTCATCAAAGGCGACGATCCGCGACTCATCGAAGTCATCTGGAACAAGATATTCCGATCGTTCACCTACATGGGCTCCCGCGGTGCAACCACCAACATTATTTCCGGCATCGACATCGCCCTCTGGGACATCCGAGGAAAAGTTCTCGGACTTCCAATCTCTGAACTTTTCGGCGGCCCCGTGCGCGAAGGCATCCCGATCTACTGCCACCCAGAAGACGGCTCGTCGGTCGAAGATTCGATTCAGCACGCAAAGGCGATCAAAGCTACCGGCCAAAAATCCCTCAAGACCGACCCATGGTTCCCTCACCACACTGAAGAATCCAATGGCTACCTCACCGGGCAACTCAGTGCCGAAGCTGAAAACCACGGTGTAGAGATAATTGCTGGAATGCGTGAAGCACTCGGACCTGATTTCGAAATCCTCATCGACTGCCACGGCCGCTTCGACGCTCCAACAGCCATTCGACTCGCCAAAGCACTCGAGCCATACAACATATTCTGGTTTGAAGAACCAGTCCCAGTTGAAAGCACGCACGCCCTTCGACAAGTACGAGAAAACGTTAACGTCCCAATCTGTGTCGGCGAGCGAATTCACACTCGCTGGGAATTCATTCCTATTCTCGAAAACGAACTGGCTGACTTCATCATGCCCGACGTCACGTGGACAGGTGGAATATCTGAAATCAAGAAGATCGCAACGATGGCAGAAGCCTATTACGTACCGATCTCACCTCACGACGCTAGCGGCCCCATCAACGTTCTTGCCGGTGCACACGCAATGGCATCAGTCCCGAACCACTACCGAGTCGAAACCTCACGCGCGAAGCTTAATGCCTACGACGTGATGATTGACCACCCGCTCGATATCCGTGGCGACAAGATCTACCTGTCAGACCGCCCCGGTCTCGGCATCGAGCTCGACAAGGACTACATGCGAGCCAACGCACTCGAAGGCTATCGCGACTAACATAGCCGCTTATGGCTAAACAGAGATCAATCCGAGTCGGAGCAGCAGGAGTCATCATCCAAGATGGCAAAGTCCTGCTGGTTAAATTCGACGACGAAAATGGCCCGCACTACAACTACCCGGGCGGTGGTCACCAAGAAGGCGAAACCCTTCGGCAAACTGCCGCTCGGGAAGTCAAAGAAGAAACCAATGCCGATGTGGAGGTCGGCCGATTGCTCGCAGTAGTCGAATCCGCTCCGTTCGAGGTCGACTACATCTATGGTTCAACACACTTCTTGAAGCTGTTCTTCGAATGTGAACTCAAGCCGGGAAGCGTGCCTAGACTCCCCGACAAGCCCGACCCAAACGAAGTCGCAGTCGAATGGCTTCCACTCGACAAGCTAGATCAGCACCCTGTAATTCCAGGAGTTAGCAAACAATTAGCAGAGGCATTGAGCAGCGATACGCCCGTATATGTCGAAGACACCGGCGAAGTAGCCAAACTTATTAAGGAACAAAAATGACCGACTGCATTCCCGGCGCCAACGACAATCGACACGATTTCTCAATCACACCAGTCGACGTTTCAGCAAACGCCACACTCATCTTCAAAACGTGCAGTTACTGTGGCGTCTCATACCGCTACGTAGATCAAATCTGGGAAGAAATCGCAGTCGAAAACATCGATTAACCAAATAATTCGTTAAACAAAAAGATGGCGACAAAATCGCCATCACCTAGCAATTACCTAATTGCCAACCTCAACCCCCAACTAACCTTCGTTCGCAGCAGCCTCTGCAGCCTGAAGCCACAGTTCCTGAGCATGAACCAGCTTGTTGGAAGCCTCTTCGGATCGAATCTGATCTGCCACCAGAGTATCTATGGCGTTCTGGAAGAACTCATCGAACAGAATCAAACCGTCCTGAGTCGTTCGCAGCGCGTCCAAGCCAATACTGTGTGAAACAGCATGCTCTTCAGGAACATCGATAGCCATCCACTGGTTGATTACAGCCTGTGAGTCGGAAATCAGCACTCGAGCCGTCTGCTGACTTGTTGAATAAAGAACAACATGGTCATCCTCGGATGCAACCGTTGCGACGTTGAACTCGTCAACCATCGTATTCCAGCCGTCAGTGATCTCGTTCTGCATCGCCACTACTTCGATGGCCTGCCGCTCATAAACCGAAAGATCATCACCCTTTTCATAGCTCGTCGCCATGAAAATCGCACCGATCAACATCCCGAACATAAGAGTCGAGATAACAGTCAGAAACGCCCTGCCGAATCGAGGCTTCGACTCAACGTTCGAATCAACCGTTTCGTGATCATGTGAAGTTGTGATGTCTTGCGTCATATATCTCTTATCTCACCGACACTGTTGTGAGTGTCGATTTCGTGTTTCCAACGGAATCAGTCAACTTGGCGATAATGGTGTGGATACTACCTGACCTCTCCGACGAGCTGTCCCAGATCGCACCGTAGTACCCAGAAAGCGGCGAATACTTGGCCGATATCAAAGTCGCACCATCAACAAGTAATTCAACTCGAAGATTGCCGACAGTCTCGTGATCACTCAAAGCGTCGACAAGAATGAAAACGTCTCCGCCAACCTTGAAGCTAGCTCCAGGAGTCACCATTCGAATTCGGGGTGATCGTACTTTAGGCCTTACCGGCGCAACTGCACTGTTACCACGCAAGCTTGATATTCGATCTCGAGTATTCAGCATCTTCTAAACCTCCGCCGAAGTGATTGCGATGCCTTCGATATCGTCAGTGTCTTCATCTTCTGGCAACCTGAAGGTTTGAACCTGACCATTCCAGCGGAACAGCTGACCCCGTGATTTTTTAGCTGCGATTCGGCGTTCCTTAGTCGAACCATCCAAGATCCGGTCCAGAATCGAATCGACAGAGTTTTCAACTACACCAAGCAGGTCACGGTCAATTCGAGGGTCGATAAACGGAATGCCCCATGACGTACCCTGAATTGCCTTTGCAAGAAGTTCAGGCTTGCGTGCCGTAGAGGTAAGAACGTATGACCACTCAAGACCGAGTCCTGTTGGAATCATCGCCAATCGCTCCGGATCGGAGTAAGGCGAAACAATCACAATTCCCAGAGTCGGGCTGATCTTTCGAAGCGCAAACGCAGCGTCGATTCCACCCAGTTCATAACCGAGGTCGATATCGATAATTGCAACGTCGGGTCGGAGGAGGACCGTTCGTTCTACCGCTGTGTCACGATCCTGTGCGCCACCTGTCATGGCAGTCGTAGGATTCTTGTCTACCGATTCGGCGATTGTCTCAATGAATCGAGCAGAACGTGCTGCGATCATTACCTTAGTAGAAGCCTTTGCCAAACGCTTTTTAGAATTAGCTGTACGAGGTGTTCGGTATGTTCGTCGTCGGAATGTGATTTTCATATCTGTCGCTCCAACCGCCTTGTCTACGGTTTTGTCGCACCCCAGTCGCAGTTATGTGTGACGAAGGTGTGCTGTACAAACAGAATGCGTGTTCCTACCTACCGGCAGTAGTCCTACAGACTCACCCGACCGAGCCAACTGGCTCATTTGAGGCAGATGCCCGAATGACCCTATGAGCGCAATTGAACTAGGAACACACTTAGTCCCTGCTGAAGGTGTGCACCAAAGTGGGTGAAAGTTGTGATTCCGGTGGGCGAAAAATTTCACACTTTAAAACCGACACCGCTGCAACGACCAGCCCTCCCCCGGATAGGGGGAGCTTGAGGGTGAGACTGCGAAGCGGAGCCGAGTGACGAGTCACGAGCGCGACTAACGGTGAGCCAGAGGGAGAGATTGCAGCGGCGACCAAGTGCGAATGCACGCCCGGAGCTAGCGGTCCTCCCCCGGACAGGGGGAGTTAGAGGGGGAGACTGCGACGCGCGACCAAGTGCGAATGCACGCCCGGAGCTAACGAAGAGACTGCGGCGCGGATCCGAGTGACGAGTCACGAGCGCGACTAACGCCCCTATATATTCACGTGCACCTTGATCGAACCCGAAGTCTTGTCCCAGGCAGCATCAAAGCCATCCTGGATATTCTCGAGCCCAACTTGATGCGTCACGATATCTCGGTAAGGAATCTCACCTGAAGCCAGCAGATCAATAGCCACCTCATAGTCGTGACGACCATCGATCACGCCATAGCAAATCACCGACTGCATGCGAATTTCTCTCAGCAAAGGCTCGAACAGATCGAACTCCATCGGAATCTTCACACCACCCAGATACAGCATCGTGCCTTGATTACGAGTCGCCTTTATCGCCTGCTTAAACGAAGCGTTCTGGTGACCACCAACCGACTCCACAACGAAATCAGCGCCAATACCGTTCGTAGCATCCAAACAAGCGGCCTCGAAAGCACCTTCCTCAGAACCAACAACAATATCCGCACCCATCTTCTTAGCCGCCTCAGCCTGATGTGGATGCCTTGCCGAAGCAATCACAGTTCGAGCGCCAAACGCCTTAGCCGCTGCAATAGAAGAAAGACCAATCGTCGCCGAACCGACGACACCAACAACATCGTCCGGCTGCATCCGACCGTACCTAAGACCGTGAACACTCACCGCCATCGGCTCGACTAAACCGCCGTCGATCCAGTCCATCTCGTCTGGAAGCTTGAACAATCCAGCCGGCTTACGAGTCATGTACTGAGCAAACCCACCACCAGTGTCTGGCGCAAGATTCATGCAGTGCTTCCACTGACCGTATCGGCAGAAGTGGCAGGTCAAGCAAGCACGCCCGGCGCCGATCATTTCTATGGCAACACGATCGCCGACTTTTAGATTCTTCTCGCCCTTCGGCAGTTCGAGAATCTCACCAGCAACCTCGTGACCTGAAGCCATCTCCTGCGCTTCGGTCCGACTAGTCGTCATATGCAAATCGGAACCGCAAATACCCGTCTGACGAACGCGAATCATCGCCGAGCCCTCGTACATCTCAGGCGTCGGCACGTCCTGAACTATGTATTGACCCGTTCCGTCGTCTAGCGCTGCCCGCATCGTCTCTGCCATCAAAATTCCTCTTTGCCAGTCCTGAAAATTGGTGTGAACTCAACTAGTGGCGCATCTTACCCCACTTCGCCCCACCCAAACGGGTGTATTCTCGGTGCTCCAGATTTTTCGAACCAACACACAACACTCCGCCAGCATCACCGGCATAAAAAAAATGACACAGACCACACAATTCCGCGGCGTCTACGCCATTCCAGTCACACCCTTCAATGAAGACCTCTCAATCGACTGGGATTCCCTTCGAAAATGTATCGAATTCAGTCTTAATGCTGGAACACACGGAATTGTTCTGCCCGTCAACGCCTCGGAAGGACCATTCCTAACCGACGCAGAGCGAAAAGAAGTTCTCAAAACCGGAATCGAAGTGGTAAACGGTGCAGTTCCAGTAGTTGCAGGTGTCAGCGGAGCATCTACAGCCGTTTCTGTCGAGCTAACAAAAAACGCCGCCGAACTCGGTGCCGACGCCGTAATGGCAATGCCACCAAACGGAGCCGCTGGAGCCGTTATCTGGGACCACTACTCCGCAATCGCAGAAACAGGACAACTTCCTGTTTGGATTCAGAACAACAAGCCACCTGCAGGCCCAGTCGTTCCGACGCCAATGATGATCAAGCTCCTAAACGAGGTTGAACACGTCGACTACGTGAAAGAGGAAAGCTACCTGCCCGGTCAGATCATGACTGAACTCATCGAAAAAGCGGGTGGAGCAGTCAAAGGACTCATGGGCGGTATGGGCGGACGTTTCCTTGTAGACGAGTACCGACGAGGATCAGCGGGCACGATGCCAGCAGGGCACATTACCGATGCTCACGTCAAACTCTGGAACGCTCTCGACGCCGGTGGTGTCGATTCAGACGGACTCCAAATCGTTACCGACGAAGCACGTACTCTCTGGGAACGAATGATTCCATCGCTCAACTTCGAATTCCTGTTCGGAGCCAACGCATACAAAGCAGCTTACTTCCGACGTGGAATCATCAAAACTGATCTCACTCGAAACCCAGCCAACAAGTACCTCGACAAACTCGACTACGAAGAACTCGACACGATCCTCGACCGAATGGGCGACCTGCTAGACAGATAGCAATCAACAAATACTGGAAACAAGGAGTGAGTCATGACCGATCACGTCGATGCGAACGCACTGCCGAACGATAAGTTTGGATACCGAATCTACGGTGTCATGGCTCATCTCCCCGAACCACAGGCCAGCGAAGTCCGTAAGTTTCATAAGATCATCGGTGCCGACGATCTGGCAACAAAGCCTCACTGTTCTATCGACAACTTTTGGGGGCCCGACGATCTGGAGTCCGTCAAAGCAGCGCTTAAGCTCGTTGCAGCACGCCAAAAGCCGTTCGAAACCAGTGTCGATTTTGATGGTCTACGAGTCGGTAAGTGGGGCTGCGCATACGAGATCAAGTCCACTCCCGAACATCTCGCACTACAAGCCGCAGTTGAAGAAGCAATGCTGCCGCTCAGTAAA
>Ga0222718_10005448_pt1 | contig 10325 bp, 2 predicted proteins | sample C33_27DmetaG_FD_165045 | JGI IMG/M metagenome (GOLD analysis project Ga0222718, IMG submission 165045) | Estuarine water microbial communities from San Francisco Bay, California, United States - C33_27D | ecosystem: Environmental > Aquatic > Marine > Unclassified | place: USA: California... | reverse complement strand
ATACTAATGAAAGTGTTTTACAAATAATATTAAAACCAATTATGGAAAATATAGAAGATAGAAAAATTAAAAAATTATCTTTTAGTGGAAATGAATTAATATATTTAGACCATTTTATAAAAGACGGAAAGGAAATGTGCTTTTTAACTAAAATAAAAGTAATATACAATGATAATAAATTTAGTATCGAAGATAATCAAATTGTAAATATAAATCTTCATACATTTGATGAAGAATTAGAAATAGTTAATGCTGATTTTTATTCTGATAATGGTAATTTAGAAGTAGTTGTATTATGTAATAATGGAAATGTATATTTAAATAGGGGGTTAGATTTGAATAGTAATATAGATTTATTATTACAAGAAAATGATACAGAAGAGATTAAATTAGTTTATTATAATGGAAAAACTAAATTAATTTATTATGATACTGAATTTAAAATGTTAGATTTAGAAACAAAACATATAAATTATTGCAAAACCCTTGGTAATGATATAAATAATATATCATATATTTCCTTGTATAATAGTAAAAAAAATTATATAAAATCATTATTAGTATGGGAAACAGGTGATAATAAGAATTATAATGGGAATAGTATAATATTTAAGGATATTAATTCTATTTCTAACATAGTCAAAATTGAAAATAGTAATAATTATATTGAAATTAAAGATAATGGAGATATATTCATGCAAGATTTATTAAGTATATCTAAACAAGAAAATACTACAGAAATTAAAAATAACTTAGTCATAAGTTCTTTGAAACAAAATCCAATAAATAATACTGTAGGAAAACAAGGACAAATAAATTATTATAAAAATGATTTATTTATTTATTTAGGGAATAAATGGAAAAAAATAAAATTAGAAGATATTTAATTTTAAAGATATTTAATTTTATATAATTTTATATAATTTTATATTTAATTTTACTAATCCAATACTGTGTGAGGATTAATATTAATTAAATAATTAGCACTACTATTTTGCCCTATATATGTTCCTAATATATAATTTATTGTATCGTCATTTGAACCGTCTATACTATATTTTTTAATAACTCCTGCAGTACTAGATGATAAAACCTCATTTTTTACTGGTGTATTAGTTATTGTTTCTACTTCACAAATACCATTAGCACATACATAACATAAATTATTTGTTGTATCTTTATAAATAATAACACCTAGAATAGATTTATTCTCGTCCAAATCTTTAACAGTTAAATCTGTATCACTATCAAAAATAGCCACTTTACCAATAGTTACTGTTCCTGAATATTTAAATTTCATAACTGTTCCATATGCTTTCAAGAATGAGGGAGAAGATCCTGAATCTGCTAAACTCGCAATGGTTCCTAAGCCAAACATATTACAATCGGCACCAAAATATGTATCTGTTGTGCTACTTCCTGTAAAATTCCATATATATGGTTTAGTACCTCTTTGAAGTTTTATATAATTTTCGTCTTGTGTTATATTTAAAGAAGTTGTATCCGAACCATTATATTTGTCACCTAATCCTTTTATTGACCTAAAATTTACTTCATAATTTGTAGTATCTGAAACTATTAATTGTGATGAAGTTCCAGAAGAAGTAGAACTTGTACTTGTAGAATTAGTGCTTGTTGTACTTGTACTATATGTTGAATTACTGCTACTACTATTATTACTAGATAATGAAGCATTTGTTGTACTTGTTAAGGCAAAATTACTTAATTCTGGAACACCTCTATAGGCACCTATAATATAAGGATAAGAATACATACTATTTTCTTCTGTTTGAGCCTTAGATACATCTATTTCTGTTCCGTCTGTGCTTAATTTTAATGTACATACATAATGATAAATACCATTAGGAAATTCAGGTGTTTTTCTAAATATTCCATTACATATATCTAAATCGCCGGAAGTTCCTGTTGGATCATATAAATGTGTACTAGTATCATAAGAACTTTTTAGAAATTTTAAACTATAATCCCCGTCTGTATCATTTTTATATCCTATTTGTCCATATATAGGATAACCGTCAAATGCCCAACCTAAAATAGGTGAATGTGCGAATGTATTCTGACTATCTGCGGAATTCCCTTCAAAACTCTTTTGTGCTTCTAAAGCAAGTTTTATTTCATTTGTGCTATCAGTTAAACTAATATTTTTCAAAAAACCAGTATAAGTAAAACTATTAACAGTTGGTGTTTTATAAAAATCTATCTTTGAACTATCTTTTTTTAAATAAAAATACTTTTTATCATCACTATGTGATGGACTCTCTATAATTTTAATTAATTTGGTTAATGTATCACTACCTTTCTTCCCTTGTAATGTAAATGTCTTACCTATATAATCTGTGGTTACAGTTACAACACTCAAATCTAAATATAAATGCGCGTTTAGTGATTTCCCAGGTAATCCATTAGTATAAAAATTATTTTGTAATAAAGTTAAATTATCTTCAGATAAACTACCTGAACCCTTTGTAAGTGAAAATGTATAATCAAAAAAATTACCCTCACTAACATTAAAATAATATTTATCTAATATAATACCATTAGTTCCTATATCATATTCTGTTTTAAAAGCTTCCCCATAATATGGATTATTAGTTTCGCTTATAACTGTTCCAAACTTAATCATTGCTTCTAATCCAACCGGATACTTGTTATAATGATAATCATTATTTCTATCTATAGTCCCCCCATTATTATCATATACTATTTTACTATTAGTAGAATCTGTATCTGTTACTCTATTTGTTCTAGTATAATTGCTGCTTGGCGTAACTATAGTAAGTTGTCTTTTGACAACTGGATCTGTTATTTTAGAAACACTGCTTTCGATAATATCAGATACTGTATCCGTCATATCGTGATGATTATAATAAGGGATACCATTAACCATAACTCCAATAGGACCCAAAGGTGTAAGACTAGACGGTCCTGTTCCAATTTTAATGGTTTCATAACTTCTATCAGTCATAACTTCTTTCCAATTTGAATCATTTTTATACCAAAAAACCTCTTTATTAAATGTTGTTGTTGGAGGATCAACAGAAGAATAAATCTCCACTGGTATTGTTTTTTCTTCTACTATATCAGGATTAGTAGGTATTTTAAAAGGAAAACCATATACCTTTCGTGAATTATTTACATAAGAATAACTTTGCCTATCTATTCCATTTATATTTGTTTCTATTAATCCAGTTGTAATTGATTTATTACTTGCCCATTTTGCGGTAGCAGTAGTATTTATAGTTCCACCTATATAAATTTTATAATTAGGAATACCATTACTTCTTATATACATACAAGTTGACTCCGCGATATCCGTATATCCGTGAACATATGGAAAATATGTTACAGCTGTATCAGTATCAGTTGAAGTATCTGTATCTGTAGAGTTTGGATTATTACATATTACTTCAACACCATTATTTTTATTTCCAGTATGATAAAAGTTAGTATTTAATCTATTAGTGGTTATTTCATTTAATTCTAAACAATTATCTATCGATTTACCCGCAATATTAGAATTATCAAAACTAATTTTATGATTTACAGTAGATACTTCACTATTATAATAAACATGATATCCGTCAATACTACCAAAATCACCTGTAACCTTTAAAGCTACTGTTCCATAATAAAAATAGAATAAATTATTATTAGAATCCATATAGGTGTAAGGATATTTTCTATTATCACCATTATCGCCATCCATAAACATATTATTTGTTAAACCTAAAAATTCTATATTACTTTTATTGGTAATATTAAAAGAAATGGGATTATCTTTACTAATATCTGTAAATAAATAAGTCCCTAAACCTATACTTAAATCAGTTGCTTTATCTTTTTCATTAAACTTATATTCCCCACTTGAGAAAGAAGATTCAGTTGTATCAGTTAAATTTGTTACTGCTCTTGAAGATATTACAGGATTATATATATACCCCTCTTCATAATTATAATCTTTCAAATTATAAGTACATAAACAATACTCTTCAGTTCCTCTTAAACTTCGTGAATTTTCCATATCAAGCAAATTACTCCTCTTGAAAAAATAATAATTATTTCCAACATTCGGCAATGATATAAATTCATTATCATCTCCCAAATCTATAATATCTTCCTTATCTAACTTCTTATTTGTTAAAATAAAATATTTTATTACTAATGAACTACTCTTATCATAAGTTCTATGATTTACAAATATCAAATTCTTATTATAAATAAAACAATATTCAAATTTATGTTGATAATCATAATATACATTATTATCTAAATTTATCACTTTAACCTTTTTCATATTGTAAATCTTATCGATATTCTTATATTCGTCAGTATAAACTATTAATAAATAATTATCATATAAAGCATATTGATATATTCTAACATTACCTATATTTACATTATTTAATATCTCTAACATCTCACCATCCAAATTATATAAAATTAAATTACTTAAATTACTTATTTCATTCTTATTTATTTTTAATACTAAATTCTCTCCTTCTTCTACTTCGGTACCTTCTGTAATCGTATCTAAATAACTTCTATTATTATCCATTTTTAAAAAGTATAAATTATTATTATAAGATTTAATACAATACTCATTTGTATTATTATCATTATTAAAACCAATATTATTTCCTAAATCCCCATATTTATTTATACTTTTATATATTGATAAATCAATATTTATTTCTTCCTTTTTTATAAAATCACCATTTTCTATAATATAATAATAACTTTCATCCAAATTTAATAAAAATAATTTATCATAATCCATTAATTGTAAAATAAAATTAGTAGTTTCTTCTTTTTGTAATTCTATTTTAGATACTAAATTATAATCACTTGCGGTTATTTCATATATATGTATATATTTACTTTCTTCCTCTTCAATATAAAAAAAATATATTTTATCATTATTTTGAATAATATCAAATTTTACATTTTTAACTAAATCAACTATATATAATTCTTCTCCTATATCATTTAAATCATACATATTAATGGTGTCAATTTCTAAAGCATATTTTAAAGCAAAAAACTTTTCATTATCTTGATAAAAAAAATAAAAATAATTATCTAAAAAATACAAACCTAAATTAATTTTATCTAAATCTTCTATACTAAAATCTATAATTTCCGTTTCATATTCCTCCTCTGTATCTAAATCTATTATTTTCAAAACAATAATATTATCTTCGACATCCATCTCGTCCTGTCTCGAAAATAATATATATACAAAATCTTCTTTCTCATATAATCTAAAAATTCCTTCTTTTATATTTCCATAATTTATTCTATCTTTTAATTCATATAAAGACATTATCGGATTTACTATTAAATTTAAAAATTTCTTTAAATAATTTAAATTTAATAAAACTAAATCGATTTTATATATTTAACTTATTCGGAAATACTCATTTTTAATCCGAAATAATAAAAATTATTTTCACCTATAACTTTTAAATAATAATCTGTACCTTCTTCAACACCGGTATTATCAAATTCTATTTTTGGGAAAATACCCTTTGATTCAGTATTTAATAAAGTATTGGAATAACATTTTATATTTTCATTTATATCATATATTTCTAATGCCAAACCAATAGAAGGTTTCGTATTATTTAATAAATGAACTATCTCTATTGTATATTTTCTATTATATAATTTAACTTTGTAATAATTTGAATAACCTTTTTTTATATTATATGGACCATAGATTCCTATACTTTTAAATATAATGGCTTTTTCAAAAGAAGTATTAAATGGTAAATCATCACTTCTTAATCTATATATAATTTTCATATACCAATGCTTTTTTTCACTACTCAATGATATCTTATTAAATTTTCTACTAGTTGTTGGTTCGTCGGGATCATTTGCTTCCTCTTCGTCTGGTATATCCATTAATTTAAATTGTACTGAATATATACATGAATCATAAAGTTGATTCGTTAAAGATTCGTAAACTGTTTTAAAATCTTTAAACCCATTATTATTTGTTGGAGAATTTATCTCAGATAATGATACAAAACCAATATTATCTGTTAGTTTAGTAAATATTGTATCCATTTGCTGTTTTTTTTTATCCTTCTGTAATATAAAATTATTGTTAATTGTTGTACTATCTGAATAATAAAATTCTTGATTCGTATCCGCAACAGAACTGGAACCGGAACTGGAACCGGAACTTGCTTCCGAAGAACTGGTACCCCCGGAAAGTAATCCTTCTAAATCTTCAGTTTCATCTTCCATACTATCTTCTGTTTCGCCAATTGTATATATTGATTTAGAATCATTTATAGATAGAATCGCAATAAAAAAATCACTTGGTAATTTTGAAGAATCTATTACCCCTAGGTCTAATATACTTACGTAATATTTAAATGTATTATCCTCTTCTACATACGAAGTTTTCCAATTAAAATCTCCCCCATCTTCTGTTTTTATTTTTGCGTGATATTGATTTGTTCCTACTTTAGTATAATCACTACCTAAATCATATTCAGATTTAAATATTAATCTTGCTTCCAAATGTGGTACACCTTTACTATTTTTTAAATTAAGTTGTTTATTTATTAATTTACTAAAATTTAATGGTTTAAATGTAGTTGTATCATAATCAATATTCCCAGACAATCCAACAAATACGGAGTTATAATTAACTAAAATATTATTATCAGTAGAAACATTATACGATATTTGTATAGTTCCCTCATCATAATAATCATCCGAAAAATATAACTTTCTATCTGTATCTGATGTTTTTGAAAATCTACTTGTCTTTGTTTCGGATCCATTTTCCCATAACCTTATCTGAAAATTTGCCAATTGTCTCTTTTCATTTATAGAAATATTTAGAAATGTAATAACTATCTCATTATATAATCCTAAACCTATATATGCCTTAGATAAATATGTAAAATCTAAATCTCCGTTAAAATACGCAATTCTATAATCCAATAAACACTTTTTATATGATAGCTCTAACTTATCTTCCCTAATCTTAGAAACTATTATTGTCGCATCTGTTTCATTTATAGTTATCACATCATCTTTTTCATATCCCGAACCTCCTTTATTTATTTTTATAGTTGAACTATCTATATATCCTTCTGTCGATACAGTAAAATCTATTGTTGCTCCACTACCACTACCGCCTATACATGATATATCTGTATGTAAACCTACTGTAAGTAATTGTGTTTCTTTAGTAAATTGAGTGGAATCTAATTCTATAATAGATTTAGATTTATCTAATTTAGTTCCTGATATAAATGATATATAACCTAATTTATTAATATACATTTTTGAAAATTTATTTTTATAAAAAGGAAAATACTTACTAAAATTATATTCATAAAAAGAATTATCCCTCAAATTTTTAGATATATCTAAATGATTAGACCAATTTTCATTTTGTATCCAACCTTCATTATTCCTTACATAAACATTATAACTACTAGTATCATTTGGTTTAAAAATTATATTATGCCTACATAAATCAAATAAATTGGCTGAATTATAAATAATTGAAGGATTACTATATTGTAAATTAGAATCATAATCTACAAATTTATTACTTATATAATTACTATCTTTAACAACTGAAACTTCTTTAAATAAATTACCTATGTCTGTAAAATTTTCACCTTTATTAATAATTAAATTATCTTTTTTTATATTATCACTAAATAATAACCTCTTGAAATAACTTTTACCATTATTACCAGTAATTGTTGAAGTTATTGGTGTAAAAATACCATTCTTACAAATTTCGAATCGTAGGTTTTCATAATTAAATCTTAAAATTCCTTCCATATTCATATCTGTTAAACAATTTGAAACACGAAAACTACGATAAAACGTATCTATACTTATTTTTTTATCAGTAAAATACTTTTCAATACCATTTTCTACATATTTATAAGAATATTTATTTTTAGTCCATTCCGTTAATACATTGGATAAACTAGTTTCTTGACTATTGTCTCTATATTGTATAATTCCACCCGAATATAAATTCCCCGTTTTTTCTTCATAATATGTATCCTGCGTTATTTCGTCATATTGTATTCCATTTTTTATTTTTCTTTCAATAGTTTCAACTTTAACCATTATTAAGTAAAATACTTAATATTTTTTAAATAATAATTATTAAGGATATAAAATTCTATAATTGAATTTAAACTCATCTGAACCAGATCCTGACTTATTTATTGTAATATCAAACTCAAAAGTATCACTATCTACATTAGGAGTTCCGTCAAAACCTATAAAAATTCTTCCTCCTTCAATATTCTCTAACGAGTTAATATTTATAGTTCCTATATATTTATTAGAAAATAAATAAACAGTTCGGTTTTCCTCTTCTATATCTCCAACTTCTCCTGTTCCTCTATATAATATCATTGATTCGTTATTTTCTTCTTCCCTTTTTTGATTTCTATTTACATTTTCATTTATAAAATCCATAAATTCTTTATCAAATAAATCTTCATCTTCCTCAAAATCCCTATAATCTAAATCATTATCATCGAAATCAAATAAATCATTAAAATCAATTCCTTTTGCTCCTGAACCAGAAATGCCTGAACTACTTGTTTCACTAGATTTTAATTCCCCTTTTAATTTTACTACATATCTTAAATCTGTCGCACTCGTTGTAGGTGTTAAAACAAAATCTAATTTAGTAATATCGAGATTTTTTGAAGAATCGACATGTGAACAATTAAATTCAATAACCATACAATTTTCTAATTTTGTTAATGTTTTAGAACCTATAGTTTCTGGAAACTCTCTCTTAGATGTACCTAGAGGAAAATCTAAATAATATTTATTATTTTTATAGATTGTAAATTTTTCATTATTATTTAATAAAGAAATTTCTGTATTATAATTTGAAGTTACTGTTGTATAATCTCTTTTAGATTTTGGTAAGATAAGCGGAAAATAAATATTATTATCAGTTTCACCTTCTATTTTCAATGTAGATAAATCCATATTTTCATATTTTGTTGTTGTAGTATTATATTGAATTGAATATTTCTCTTTATCCACTGGTTCCGAAGTTGTAATGTATGTATTTATATCATCATTACTTTTATTGTCATTAGTATATTTAATAAATGTATTCATTTTTGTAAAAAAATCTGCCAAAGTATCATTATTAGTTAGGTCTATAGTATTTGATTCCTCATAATTAATCTTAAATGTATAACTTTGATAACCAAAATCAGTATTAGTATCCTTTGTTAATTGCCATTTTAATATAGTTTCTTCGTCGGTATTCAAAAATAATGATAAAGTTGGTGGTGGTAACTTGCTATTATCTTTTACAGTAAAATTTATACCTCTACTAAATGATAAATCATCATTATCCGTTGCACTAGAATTAGTAATTTTTACTCCAAAATATGGAAATTTTCTATCATTCTCAATTTTAAGTTTGTATTGTTTGACTGAATGCTTCAAAACTGTAAATGATAAAGAAGGAAACTCTGTTAATTTATCTGTTACTTGTTGTAAAACTTCTTCATCCGCACTTAATTCTAATTTGAAGCCATATCCCTTTCTATCCGTATTACCCTTATAATCATACAATTCTATTTTGTATATATAATCTTTCGATTGTGACTTAGTTCCGTCAATAGTAAATGTAATTGTATTACTTAAAGTAGAATTTGAATAAGATAAATTCGAATATATAGGACTAAAATTAAAAGGTCCAGAAGTAGTAGGGTCATCGGTTACAAGTGTAGGAACAGATAATGGTGTTGATTGTATTGCTGTACTGCCAGTATCAGATTGTAAAGTATATATAATTTTTAATAAATAGTGTGTTGTTTTAGTAGTATCTGTATATTCCCCAGTTGTAGAATCAAATGTTCCAACTTCGTGTTTTCTTAATAATATTTTATGTATACTAGAATTTAGAGAAGCAGAAGAGGAATTTTCGGAATTATATAGATTCAACCAAATATTATCTACATTAGTGGTATCTAATAATTTATCTGTATCAAGACTAAGATATCCTTCCCAATCAGTAATTAATCCATTAAAAGAACCAACACTTATACCACCAATACTCGAATAATAATTAAACCTATTTTCGTTATATGTTTCGAAATCATAAATACTTTGTATAGCTACATACAATTTAGAAGGTAAATATTCCCCTAAATCTATTATTTTTACATAATACTCTGTATTTTCAAAAATATCAGAATAATAAGTTCCCCAACTAGAATCTTCAATTGTTAATTTTAAATTTGTTTTGGTTTCACCTTGAACAGAATTTATAT
>Ga0222718_10005447_pt1 | contig 10326 bp, 10 predicted proteins | sample C33_27DmetaG_FD_165045 | JGI IMG/M metagenome (GOLD analysis project Ga0222718, IMG submission 165045) | Estuarine water microbial communities from San Francisco Bay, California, United States - C33_27D | ecosystem: Environmental > Aquatic > Marine > Unclassified | place: USA: California... | reverse complement strand
TAAATCTATATCTATTTATTTTCTATTTTATTTATTTTTTCCTATTTTTTCTATTTACTTCGTCTTGGAAGTAGACGTCTTACCATACTTAGCGATGTAGCGTTCGCGACCACTATCCGTGAAGAACCATGCATTACCATTCTTCCACCACTTACCGCCGCGAAACGTCCCCTTACCGTAGTGCTTGTAATCTTCCTTGGGAACTAGGGCATATCCACGCTCCAGTTTCTTCCAGTAGACCTTGCGAGAATTGAGACCTGCGCGATCCTTTTCTACCTTACGCATCTTCTTTGCTCCAAGATCCATTAGATCCTGAACAAGATGATCCTTAAAGAACCACGCGTTGCGATTAGGCATCCACCAACCTCCAAGGAAGTACTTTGTACCAGCAAGAACATCATCTGCCTTATCCGGAATGAGAAGATACCCCTTACCATAAGGCTTCAGACGCATTTCACTCAGGTCGAACATGAATGTATCGCCTTCGTTTTCACTCTCACTTCCACTCTCTGCCTCATCTACGGTCTCATTCTGCATCTCTACAAGCGCCTCAGCTGCCTCTTGATCGGCGCGAGCGAGTTCCTCATCACTGGGAATGTAATCACCATCTTCGGCACTACCGGTGTATACATCCACATCAAAGTTATCTTCGTGAATGAGTGTAGACAAATCATCCGAGAAGAAATAATTCTCTTCTGTCTCTTCGTTGAATGCCCATAGGCTCATATCTCCGAAACGCACTACATTACTACCATCAGCGTTCTGCTGGATAATCCGACAATCTACGCCGTGCTGAGAAAATCCGCGGTGGTAGAAGTCTAGCGCATCCTCAAAGGTCGGGAACTGGTCTGTAAACAGCATTGTCCCATACACTGGAATACCGACATAGAACGTATGCGTGTCCTTCATCTCATCCGTAAATGAGATTTCGTCCGGAACAATCTCATCCTCTACTTCAACGGTAATGTCCTCGTTCTCGCTCTCGCCACGAGTAAAGATGTAGGGTTGACTCGCGATGTAAAGAGTATCTTCGTTATGCTGAAGAAACTGAGACCGCTCATCATCTGCTTCCGTGCGCGTATCATACGTCACCGAATAAAGACGAGTAGCGGAACTATTCTTCGTCTTCGAACGACGAACCTCGATATGGAACGAGAATCCATCGTGTTCCTTGTCGTAGGACACCTGAGAGCAACTAATATAGTGCAGGCGATTATTGTTCGCATCATACTTGAAGGCGTCAATGTACTTCGAACCCGTGCGACAGGAGGAATAATACTGAGTGTAAAACTCACCATCAGACTCGCCGTCACGAGTAAGGGAAATGGGAACGACAACAGCGTACTGAGGAGCCATGATTGAGTGTTTGTGTGTTGAGTTGCGTTTCTTACTATGTAAGTTACTCTTTTGTTGTAGTGAAAAATCGAATCAATTTTTTTTTGTTTCATTAAACTCTATTATAAATTTTGCTCTTTCATTCCTTATTATACTACAAAATCTAGGTTACCTAAATTATACCTAGACGATTTGACTAATTATAAAATAAGAATAGTAAAACAAACATTCGTTTACAATGATGTTTCAAAGAGAGAATTATCCATAGTTGCTCCCATTATTTCATTAAATACCTCATTTTCGTCCTCACTTTTTATAGAATCAGTGTCAGAAATTCTAGGACTTGATGCGTTTGAAATTGAAGCATATCTTGATCGTTTACCAGTTTCTAAATCTATAGTTTTATGAAGCATATGTCTTTTTCTAACTCGGTTTTCTCTATTTTCTATTATTTTATGTAAATTTTGATTATATTTTTCGAAACGATGATGCATTTCAAATAGATTATGTGGAGTTTCATGTATTCTATTTCTCCATCTCCATTTCATATAACAAAGCATTAACAATTCAATAAGGATACCAACATTTCCACAAATAAGTGGAACCTGAAAAATTAGTATAGAATAGGTTAAAAGAGTTCCAGCTGTAAATAATTGAATACCTAGAAATATTGGTGAAATATCTTTGGCACTTTTTGTTGTATATGTTCTATATAATTGAGGAATCATAGAAAGAATTAAAAGACTAGAGCCAATATATCCAAATACATTATCTAACACTTCACTCATAATTATTGTATAACTTGATACTAATTATCGCTATTACTAAAATATGGTTTTATTGTTTTAAATAGGATAATAATATTTTTTTCTTATTTAAAAAAAATCCTAGAATACTTTATATAATTATAGTATAAATATGTCAACACTTTCAAATCATAATAATGAATTAACTAGAATAAAACAATACAATTTACGAAGCAATGTATATAATGGTAGAGATCCTGATCGCTATTATTTAGAAGAGTATTTTAAGAGAAGACCAGCTTTAAATGCTGTTTTAGCAACTAATTTTGATAATTCTGATGCTGTACAACCATCAAATACAGTTATTAGAACAGCAGAAAAGGTAGCGAATAAAGATTTTGAAATAGACGGAACTAGTATGGTAACTTCTCAAGTTACATTTGATACAACATATGCTGGTATTAACATACAGACTGGTACATCAAACGACGATCAAGCTATAGTATTACCACATTTAGATGCCAATCAGACCGCATGGACGGGAACTAGATGGAGCATAGATAAAGAAGTTATATGGGAATGTGCTATTGTAGTTAACGATACAAGTAGTACAGGATTTTGGGCTGGATTAAAACAATCAAAGGTTGGTAAATATAATAATACGGATTCTCATCAAGCATATTTTTTATATGCTAAAGATGCAACTACCTTAGGTACATTAACAACACCAGCTAATTTACATTTTATATATTCTACTGGAACCGGTGTACATTATATAACTGATTTAAATATTGCTATTTCAGCAGGTACATTATATAAATTAAAAATAATGATTGATAAAGAACGAAAGGTATCCGTATATGTGAATGGAAAGGTATATGGATTAACTACAACTAGTGGAGGAAGTGGAACGACCGTTTCTAATACAGGACAAAAATCAGCAGCTTTAACTACTGCACAAAATTTAATACCTTATATTGGTATTCAAACATTTACAACTGTAGCTAAAAGTCTTACCATTTGTTATGAAAAAATAAGTCGTGTTATTTAGATAATCATTTATCCACATCCTCACCCTGCGTGTAAAAAATTGATTTTTGTTTTCAACTATTTTTAACTATCATTACTACAGTTATAGCTGTATTATCACATAACAATATGCCTCGTATTCCAGAGATTTACTCCCTAGATGGAAACATTGGTAGTGGGAAGTCAACCTTCCTAGAATATCTATCTAAACAATTCGGAAAAATTGTATTTGGTAGACAAATTATTTATCTTAAAGAACCGGTTGATGTTTGGGAATCTATCCAAGATTCTAAGGGTAATACTATTTTGAAAAAGTTTTATAGTGATCAAAAGCGATACTCATTCTCTTTTCAAATGATGGCTTATATAAGCCGTCTGGCTCTTCTGCAAAAAACTATTAAAGAAAATCCAGGTACAATTATTATAACAGAGAGATGTGTACATACTGATAAAAATGTATTTGCTAAAATGCTTTATGATTCTGGTATGATTGAAGAAATAGAATATAAAATTTATCTACAATGGTTTGATACTTTTATTGAAGAACTACCGCTTTCGGGAATTATTTATATGGATACACCACCTACATTGTGTCAAGAACGAATTGAAACACGTGCTCGTGATGGAGAAAGTATACCGCTAGATTATCTAGTTTCTTGCGATAAATATCATAAAGATTGGATGAAAACTTATCCGGATGCAAAACTGTTGTTTCTAGATGGAAATATTGAAAAAAATGAAAAGACTTATGAGGAACATCTAAATCAAGTGCGTGATTTTATTACGTGGAGGTAATCATATAAAAGTGTTCTATAATAAAATAAGTAAATATACTATACAAATAAGATGAAATTAACCGACATTTCTCAATATCAAAAATTAAGTGATTATCTTCCAATTTTTACAGGAACTCTTATAGCTGATTTAGTAATTATTTTCATATTTAGTTATACAATGTTTAAATCAAATGTGCTTATGGTATGGTATGAAAAATATGGATTATCTGCCGTAATTGCTGATGTTTTTATTATTGTAATTGGTTTTATATTAGCTAGATTATTATATCCACGTTTGTTTAAAAAGTGGAATTTCTGGAAATTTGCTGGTCTTCTTCTTGTAATCCAAATTATTCATGATTTACTTTTTGCTGCCTTTTTTACATCAGTTCCTAGAAAAATGAATCGTATGTTGGATGTATTTAAAGATTATGCAAAAGAAAATTCATTTAAGGCAATCCTAGGGGATTCAGTTGTAACATTTTTAGCTGTATTATTTGCTTCTATTTTAGCTGGTAAATCATTTCATACGCAACTAATTACATTATTCCTCGCTATTTATCTTCTTCCTTATTTACTTTACGCTAAAATCAATTAGTTAATAAAATATTATAAAAATCTAGTATTACATTATATTATATAATGGCAGACGTTCAACCTAATCCACGTGTAAACCCAGTTGCTGAACCAGCCCCTGAACCAGTTGCTGAACCAGTTGCTGAACCAGTTGCTGAACCAGTTGCTGAACTAGCCCCTGAACCAGTTGCTGAACCAGTTGCTGAACTAGCCCCTGAACCAGCAGCAGAAGAAAATGAACCTGAAGAAGAAGAAATAGATCAAAGAGCACAAGAAGTTGCAGAAGAATTAGCGCAAGAAGCTCAAGAAAAGACTGTTACTGAAGAAGATATTGCTGCTGCTGAAGAAGCTGCCATGGCAGAACTTGCTGCCGAACAAGAGGAGGTTAGTGCATTAGCTGCTGAAAAAGCCGCAGAAGCTGCTGAAAGAGCAGCAGAAGCCGCAGAAGAAGCTGCTGAAACATCTAGACAAGAAGAAATAAAAGCTAAATTAGAAGCAACAAAATCGGAAGCAAAAGCAGCCTCAAAAGAAGCAAAAGATTTACGTAAATTAGCTATTGAAGCACGCAAAGTAGCAAATGAGGCGCGTCAAATAGCAAATAATGCAAAGACTTCTGGAGTTGTTATGGAACAACCAGTTGAAGCACTAGCAGTCGCTCCTGAAGAAGAAGCACCAGCAGTCGCTCCTGAAGAAGAAGCACTAGCAGTCGCTCCTGAAGAAGAAGCACCGGCAGTCGCTCCTGAAGAAGAAGCACCAGAAGCACCTGCCGTCGCTTCTGGAAAACGTAAAAGATTACGTTCAAAAAAATTAAAAAAGAAAAAAGGTAAAAAAACACATAAATCGGGTAAAAAATTACGTAAATCTAAAAAGAAATTAAGAAAAACGAAAAAGAAATCAAAAAAATAAAGTAATAACTTAAACTATATAATACATTATATCTTAAAGGTAAATGTTTTTCTTTCTTTATCACCCTTGATTTTAGTGCGTTTTCCTAGAAATAAGAAATAACGTTTTGCCAATTTATAATGTTCCATTTTTTTCTTTTTAATTACCTTTAATCGAACATAAAGTATCATTCCAACTTGCCATATTCTTTTATGTGGATATTTTCCAGTTTTATACAATTTTTCTAGTTTTTTAATGGTTTCTTCTACATCTTCTATTGTAGTATATTTTATTGGTATTGTATCACTAGGGTCTTTATCAATATATACATCAAAAGAACGTTTCGGATCATCTGGATTATAAAGAAATTGCATTCTTGGTTTCTTTAAAGTTTTTTTTATTTTTCTAGTATTTAATATGTTTTTAAAACGTCTGTTTTTTTGTTTTGTTCTATGTTGTTTCATAGTTCTTAAATATAAAAAATATAAAATTGCGGGACAATTGATTAAGAAGCATAACCAAGACCACCTTTACCGCTAGTAATACGAAGAACGTTGTAATTTAAGGCAAATACACTTAAAGTATCAGCAGATTTTGCGGAAAGCGTAAATTTCAATTTAGGTTTATCAATCTTGGAAAAGTTAGCAGTTCCACTTGGTTGATATTCACATGGATTTAATGCAAAGGAATACATGTAAATGTGCTTAGATGGAACACAATATCCTGCTCTACGTGGTTCAATAAGACGGAAATAACTGGCATTTTGTGCCGCAAATCTTTCACTAGCATTAAATAATAATGTACCTGTTGTAAATAACTCGTTACTTGTAACACCAGAAATTACTTCTTGATGATTTGAGTTATTTGTTACAGAAGTATAATTAAAGTAATCATTGCTATGTGTTTTATCAGAACCGTCAAGGTTAGCTGTGGCATCCATTTTTCCAGCTGGAAGTGTAGTGCTAGTTAATTCAGTATTACTCGTAGAATCACGGAATACCCAAAATAAAGATTTGACTGGATGAGAAAATTGGATATTAGCTGAATATCCACCCGTATTAGAACTTACATCAACGTCTAAGTTTTGTACTTGTTCAATTAAATATTCGTGTTTCATTTTAGCAAAGCGGCGTCTTTCTTCCGTATCAAGAAGGATGTATTCAGCATATAATTTAACATTAGGAGCAGATGGAGAATATGAAAAATTTCCAGTTCCTCTATCGGAATTTACTAATCCATACATACCACGAGTTGTTAAACGAAGACGAACATCTTGATATTGAAGAGCACAAAGAGGAAGCGCTAATCCTGGATTACGGCAAAACCAAAATTTAAATGGAACGTAAGTAACGAGAGCATCTAATGCATTTTTGTTTAAAAGGTATGTATCTTTAGCATCATGTTTATTTAACATGGTATGTTCATCCTTGTTTTTATCCGTTAATTCGTTGTAAATATCTAACCAAGTTCCGGTTTGTGTTTCAATTCTGTTAGAACCTAAAAAGAATTCAGCGGTTTTAATATAAGCGTGTCCTGTATTGTTTGTCCAGTTTTGATAGGTTGCATTTCCAGAAATGTCTTCACTTGGGAAAGTTACTTTAAGATACATGTCGGAAAGAAGATCTAAAGCGTCACTCTTAGATATAATGGAATTAATGACTTGTCCTGAATTCGTGACTGTTTCGTTAAATGATTGTTCAATTACTTCTTTGGCAAAATTCGTGTGTCTATGATAAACAGCTTTAAAAAGAGTAATTTGTGGGTTGTTGGTAAGATACATATCTTGAGCACTTTTCGCTGCGAGTTGCATTAAACCTCCAGTCATTGTGGCTTATTAATATACTATCTATGTAGAAAATATTTAAGTATTTTCTTTTTTCAATTATAAAATATTTAGTTTTATTTATATTTTTTCTTATATTTTTTATTTTAATTTCGTAGTAGTTTCTACGCTTAGTTAGAGTAGGCAAGACCACCCATACCGCTCATGATGCGGAGAACGTTGTAGTTAAGAGCGTATACGTTTTCAACTTGGGCGCTAGCAGAGAATTCAAGGAAGGCGCTGTCGATTCTTGAGAAGTTGCATGTTCCAGATGGTTGGTGTTCTTCTGGTTTGAGGGCAAATGAGTAGACATTGACATCACGAGCAAGTTGTGAGCATCTTGAAACTGGGCTTTGACCACGAGCAACAATAGAAATAGATACTGAATCATCAGCTGTTGTTGCTACAAGGAAGGCAGTAGCAATGGCATCATTGTCATCTTCAACTTCAATACCGATATTAAATCCATTAGTTTGTGCAGCAACACTGTAAACTTGAAATATACCTTTTCTTAATCTGTCACCTGTAGCAATTTCACTATGATCTCTGAATTCAACATCTAATAAATCACCAACATTTGGGTAATTAGAGGCTGTTGTGCTAGCGATAAAATTTGTACCAATTAATAAATTTAATCGTGTTTTAGTGCCTGATGTAGCACTAACAGTACAGTGAAGAGTTGCAGCAGTTGTTCCTGTAGCTGTACCAGCGTCTCTATAAGCAATTACGACTGGTTGTACTAAATTTGGTCTTTCAGTTTCTTTAACGTTGTATCCTGGAACAGCGGTGTGGTGATCAGCTGGTTGACGAAGTTGGAAGTATTCACGTCCACGTTCAGCAAATCTATCGTGTCCATTGAGTGTAATCTTAGCTTTTTGTGTTGTAACATTAGCGGTAAGGTTAGTCCAGTATAAAGCTTTGACTGGGTGGTTAAAGTTGAGTTTGTATTTAGAGTTACCACTTCCTTCGGCTTGAACTTGAAGTTGTTCAATAAGGTATTCGTGACTGACTTGAGCAAAACGTCTGCGTTCATCAGTATCTAAATACATGTAGTCAGCCCAGACGGCACAGGTTGGTGTAGCGGAAGTTCCGTCTTCTCTACCAACATTAGCTGAAGTTCCCCATGTAAATTTCAATTTGACTTCGTGGTATTGAAGAGCAATAAGTGGAAGAGCAAGACCTGGGTTGCGGCAGAATGAGAATTGAAGTGGAACTTGGACGAGTTGTTGACTAGTTTGACTGTTAGTGTTTAAACCATTAGTGAAAGCACCAGTCATGTATTTAACACCAGCAGCTTTAGATTCTGGGGTGCTTAATTCAGTCCATACTTGCATCCATTCTTTGGTGTGTTTGTCAATTTCTTGACCACCGATTTCAAGAACAACTTCACTGACTAATTCATCACCATTTACGGCAGCACCGGAAGTTGTGTTGGCGCATGTAACGTAAACACGTCCGACTAAATCACCGTTGCGGGCAATAGTGACGGTTCCGTTAGTGGCAGAGGCACCAATAGTGCTAGTTCCGTTAACGGTTTGTTCAATGGATTCCATTGAGAAGTTAGTGTGTCTGCGGTAGACAACCTTGAAGAAGGTAATTTGTGGGTTACCTGTAAGGTAAACATCTTGAGCTCCGTAAGCAACGAGTTGCATTAATCCACCTCCGGCCATAGTTTTGTGTTTTGATATTATTAACAAAGAAAAAAAAATACATAAAATAAAAACGAATCTTTTTATTAATTTAATAAAAAATAAAATACGAAAACAATTTCTGTTGTTTTTATAATAAAATATCCAAAATTATAACATTCTAATATCCTAACATTCTAATATTCTGACATTATAACAATTAAAAAGGCGTCTGTTTTACTAAAACTTTATCCTTTGTAATTTTTCCAGCATCTACATAAAGTAGTCTAGACATATGGCGTAATAAATCCTTATCGTGCGTGATAACCAATAAAGTTTTTTCATGTTTTAAAGATTGTAGTAATTTAATTACACGATCTCTATTTTCTTCATCTAAAGCAGATGTAGGTTCATCCAAAATTACTATCTTACTCTTTTTAACTAAGCAACGTAATAACCATACAATTTGTCTCTGTCCTCCACTTAAAAACGAACCTTTTTTTCCTACCAATTTATGCATTCTACTAGCAAATATATCTGCAATTTCATTCATTTCTAATTCTCTTAAAATATTTAAAAATGTTTCTTCTGTTACTTCTCCTTCTTTAAATCCATAACTAAGATTTTCCCATAATGTTCTATTAAATAAGGACGGCGTCTGTGGCACATATTCAATCATATTTCTTAATTTTTCTAATCCTATATCTTTTACATTTCTTCCGCCAATAAAAATATCTCCTTGTGTCGGTTGTTGTAATCCCATTAATAATCTTCCAATTGTAGATTTACCACTTCCTATACTACCCATAATTGCGACACTTTCACCTTGTTTTATAAAGATTGAAACATCTTTTAGTATATTTTTTTTACCATCTGGAGTTTTATAATATACATTTCTCATATCAATATCAAATCCTCCTAGAGTATTATTTTTATTTTTAGGTTGTTCAATCTTATCAGGTAAACTATCAATAAATTCGTTTACATACGCTAAATTAGCCTTCAATTCTATGTAATTTCTAACATTTTTAAAGTAAACAATGAGAGATCCTAGAATATTGTAATTAAGAATAAATATAGATGTTAATGCCGCAATCTTAATTTTACCCGTCTTAAATAAATGTAATGCTGTATAATTCAATCCAATAAATATTAATATGTTTAAGATTGAAAAGTATATTCTATATTTCATATTACATTTACCACGTTTGATTGTAATATTAGTAATTTTGGCGGTTTCATTCTTCATTTTATTCATTTCATCTTGTTCTTTATTGTTTGCATATACCGTCACTAAATTTGATAAACTATCTTCTATATTTCCGTGTGCTGTATCATACTCGTTTTCTTCGATAATCTTAAAATGTTTACAATTGGCATAAAAGTGTTTTCCACAATAAAGAAGGACACATACACCAATTACATAGACAAAACCTAGATATGGACTTTGATACGTTAGATATCCAAAATTAGAAAGAATCACAACAGAATAATTTAAAATAAAATCTTGTATATTATCCTGTATATCT
>Ga0222718_10005446_pt1 | contig 10327 bp, 8 predicted proteins | sample C33_27DmetaG_FD_165045 | JGI IMG/M metagenome (GOLD analysis project Ga0222718, IMG submission 165045) | Estuarine water microbial communities from San Francisco Bay, California, United States - C33_27D | ecosystem: Environmental > Aquatic > Marine > Unclassified | place: USA: California... | reverse complement strand
AAAGTAAAAACCAGAGATATGATTATCCCAATGAACGTGTGTACTGTGGTGACCACCACCGTTTTTAGAAAACTCTTGTACCCAAAATTCTGTAAAGAACATTGTATATTGACTCATATCGTAACCCCATTCATCTAATAGATTCCAAGACGTTGCGCCAATATAAGATTCTAATTCTTTTAATCCAGGATCACCATTTAATGGTGTTGAGTGATAACTCATTCCGTGGTCTTTTACTTTTAGATAATCTTTATTACCTAAAAACTTTTTTCGTTCTTTTAATTTTGGTTGTTCTCTTTTATAAGCTTCATCTATAAACTTATCTGTAGCCTTAATTGCAGGCTTTAACCATTCTGGTTTTTCAATACTGTAAATAGGTGTACTAAAGTACCAATCTGTTCTTAATGTTTCTTTATTTGCAAATACTGTCATTCTATACTCCTATCATTTATATATACATTATTTAAAAGGTCGTCCTAAATTCCATATCACTAACGAATATCTTGTTCCTTTTGTTACTGGTGCAACTCTATGCCAACAAAAACTAGGAAATACTATAATTGAACCACGTGGTCTTATTTCTTTACAAGAATTTATTTTTGATTTTTTGTTTCTTTCCCAATCTACTTGATTTCTAAAATCAAACTCTAAATTACCACCTTCGTATTCTGACGGATCGTTTAATGAAATTGTTACCGATAGTTTTCTTATTTTACCGTGAGAGTTTAAATCATCTGGTCTATTATATGGTTCTTCCCAACTATCACAATGCCAACCATAATATTGATCTACACCATACTTTGTAAATTGACAACTTTCTGAAAAATCCCATTCAAAGTTCCATCCAGCCTTTCTATTTGCTTCGTGTATATAAGGATGTATTTCTTTGTAAATCCAACGATCTCTCATCCAAACAATATCAGACTTACGTTTTTTTTGTACATTATTAATTTCTTTTTTAGATAACTTTTTACCTTCAGTTATATTTCGAGTTACACTACCTGTAACCGCCATTTCTGCTTGATGTTGTTTACCGTAATCTATAATTTGCTGACAAAACTTTGAAGACAAAGCTGATTGAAAATAGTAATAGTAATGTTTTAAATTCATTTTATAATCCTTCAGTCAATTTCAATTTTATTAAATCAATTGAAAGTGCAAAGACAAATTGACCAAAAAGTCTTTGTTTTCATTTTTCGTAATATATCTATTTAGATGAGATGAAAAAAGTATAAATCCGTCTTGTACTAAAGGTAGTTTCCATCTTCTATGTTTATTACGACCATCATCATATTCAAAAACTATGTATGATTGTTTTTCACCTGTAGCAACTGTATATATACAATCAACTTCTGGTGATTCTGCTAAATGCCATTCTTTCACATTATTATGTGTTAAAACATTTTCGTTTGTTTGTTGAACAATACCTCTAACAGAATCTATAGGTGTAGGAACAAGTGTTTTTTCGTGTTCAAGTCTGTAATGATCTCTTAACCAATCATTAGTCCATTGTATATGTTGATGATAAGGTACCTTTACGTAGTCTTTCATATACCAGTATTGACTATCATCATATCTATTTGCCAATGTAAAATTTGACAATATATGATTTTTAATCAAACGAGTATCTACAGCAGATACCTTATCAAGTTTTCCTTGAATAATAAAAGATTCAGTAAGTCTATTCTTTTCTTTTAGCATTATATTTCACTTTCTAATAATTTAAAAAAAATTATTATGCGAATAAATCAGATATTACCCAACCCGCTGTATTATCTGCTTGATAAGCACTTTCATCCCATTGATATTTCCAATGATGAGTTCCTGCGTCATTTTGAGAAGTTTGTTCTGCTGTTAAGGCAGGTTTATCAATTGGAGCATCCCAAGAAGCTGTTGTAGTATTTTTTACCCAACTTGCGTGTGGTTTGGTTTGCCAAAAGATTTCATTATCTTCGTCCCAAATAGAACTGATACCAGCGTAGTTACCTCTTAATGCTTTTGATTGATCGCCTTCAGTACCGTCAGCATTGTAGTATTTGTTATTACGTGTATTGTAAGATGTTTGAATCCACATTTGTCGTGGCCATCCGTGTAATCTTTCTAATTCTTGTTGACCGACTGATTCGTCTTCAACATCATCAGCGTTTAGTAATTTATTATTATCTAAAGTGTGTACAGCGATAACTTTACCGTTAACGCCTAATTTAGCAAAATGTGCCATTGTTTTCTCCTTTATTATATGAATACCATAATTCTCTTTTTAGAGTATCGTATTCAAGTAATTTTATTAAAACTATTTATAAAGGATTTGTGTTACGTGTTATTGAACACATTATTGAAATTTATAACGTATGACTACAATACCACTACCGCCGTTAGCACCTGGACCACCTTGTCCTCCTCCACCAGCGCCTCCACCAGTATTTCCTGTACCAGCTGTACCAGCATTTGAGTTAGGGCCACCAGCACCACCGCCGCCAAGACCACCTGAACCTCCAGAACCAGAACCAGTTTGACCTGTTCCACCTCCACCACCACCGCCATAATATCTACTAGATCCACAAGGTTGTCCATTTGAACCAAAAGCAGTTGGGAATCCTCCACCAGCACCGCCTCCACCACCATTATTTCCAGATTGGTTTCCACCACCACCCATAAATCCTCCGCCGCCTCCGCCGCCGCCAGGATTACTTGCGCCAGAACCACCATTTGAACCTTGAGGTGGACTTACTGGAGGTGTATTACCATTTCCGGCTGAGGGAACACCTTGACCTGATCCTCCACCTGATCCTCCAGGTGAAAATGGAGCGTGTGCTGGAGCTGAACAAGGTGATCCTAAACCACCACCAGCTGATGTAATAGTTGAGAATATTGAATCTGAACCTTTACCTACTGAGCTTGCCGCACTAGGACCTGTTCCACCACCACCAACTGTAATCGGATATGTTGTTGCTGATGCTGTAACTGCCGTACCAGCTCTAGGAGAACTAGGACCAGCGTTAGTAAATGTTGCACAAGAAAATCTTACTCCACCTCCACCTCCACCACCAGAGTTATCAGCATTACCACCACCTCCTCCTGCAACTACAAGATAATCTAATGTTGTTGAACCTGCTGGGTCACCAGCGTTTGATACTACAAGACATCCATCACCAGTAAAAGTATGTACTTTATAATCTCCATCTTCGGTTACTGTACCACCAGTTGCCTCTATGAATAAACTTGAAACACCATTCATTTTATATTGTCTAGTAGCTGTTATAGTTGTTCCTGAAACTGGTTCTGTTGAAGCCTGAACTGTAAATGTATATTCTGTACTAACACCTTGACCTGAAACTGTGCCAGCAAATGTACCAGTAGTGTTTAAAGACATTCCTGTAGGTATAGAACCAGCTGTTACAGAATAAGTTATTGTATCTCCGTCAGCATCATTAGCTAATATAGATGTTAAACTTGTAAAATTTGTTTGACCGTTTGTAACTGTACCTATATTTGTATCAGCAGCAAGAGAAAAAGTAGGAGTTGTATCAACTGCTAATTGATTAGCAAATGTTACACTTAATCCAGAAGAATTTGTAATTACAATATCGTATGGACTGTTTGCAGCTGTCATTGAGGCATTTTGTCTTACAACAACTTCGGTATCTGAATTTCTAGTTGTAACAGCAGGTGTATATTCAGTATCATCAGCACCTATAAATTTGACAGTAAGTCCAGTTTGAAAATTTGTTCCTGTAACTGTTATATCTGTTAAAGTTGATCCATCAAAATCACTTATAATTTTTGGAGAAATAAGAGCAACTGTAGGTGGGTTATCAACAACTTTCCATACAGTACCAGTATAATATTCTGATAATCCTGTATCAGAATTAAATCTTAATGTACCTGTTGTATTTACTCTTTGAGCAGTTGTTCCTTCTGGTAAATCTATACCAGTTGTTCCTGAAAACTCGGTATTTTTATTTTTAAAGTCTTTTAAATTACTCATTATTTTCCTCTAATACTATTTATATTAGTTATTTATTAATTTCCAACCATATGTTGCACCTGTATATACAAGAGCAATACCAGCATTTTCTTGTGAAATCACCAAATCTTCTGCTAGTCCCATAATATTATTTCCGTTTCTACCAAGAGTTAAATTGTTAGTATCAAAAGTACCTGCTAAATCAATAACAGAAATTTGATCTCCTGTAAGTGGTGAACCTGGTAATGTAATTGTAATTGTACCAGATGTTGTGTCTGCAAATACTCTATCATTAGCAGCTATAGAATATGGACTATCTGTATTATCTATAGAAGACCAAGGATTACCGCCACCTAAACCTGTCCATTGTGTTCCGTTATAACCTTCCCAAGTTACTAATGTTGAGTTATATCGAATTGCACCAGTGTATAAATTACCGCCTGTAGGTCTTTCTGCTGTTGTACCAGTTGGTGGTACCCAAGCACCTGTACCTGCTTTATCTCTTGTTAAATATCCTTTTACAGCACGTTCAGTAGGAACAGCAGTATTACTATCATTACCTAAAGTTTCGTCTGTACTAAATTCATTAATTGTAGCACCTAATTCTGCACCGATAGAACCAAGTTGTAATTCATTAAGACCTGAAAGATCAAATGCGTCTGCGTTAAGAGTTGCAACACCAGTTGCCTGTTCAATTCTAAATAAATCACCAACTCTAAAGTCACCTTTTTGGTCAGTAGATGAGAAGTATACTCTACCACCGTTAGTTTCATCAACCTCATCTGCTTGATCAGCAGGTTGTGACGGACCACCAGGATAGTTTGTAGAAGCAACATCTCCTGTTCCTATATCTAGGAAGTCGTGTCCTGTTAAACGGACATTTGAAAAGTTTTCTGTAATATCTGCTGATGTATTATCTGCTTTTGCATTACCTGAAGTTATACTAGCAGTTAATCTTACAAGAGCAGTTTCACCTGATGTATCTTCTTCAGAAATAGCAGATACCCTATAATATGTAGCATCTCCGTCAAACTTAATATTTGTTCCTACCTTTATAATATTAGCAGCATTTAATGCTGTACTTCCTGAAGATACTGCAATTAAAGGACCTTGTTGACCTGTTTGAGCACTTGAATTTATTAAATCTACTTGAAATGTAGATGAATTTTCTTTTGTTATAGTTACAGTTTCGTCATCTGTAAAAGTACCTGACACATTTTCAATATGTAAATAATCTAATGAAATGTTAACTCTAAAAATTGTAGCAGTTGCACCTGAACTATCACCTGAAATCGTAGCAGTACCTTGACCACTAGTAGAAATCATATCTGCAATATCAGATTCAGTAGCAGCACCTGCAAAAGTTGTACTATCGTATTTTAATAATTGTCCACGAGTTTCTACGTTTACTGCTGTTTCATTTGCGTCTGTTCCGTCTGCAACAGCACCTTGTTCTCCATAAGCAGATGAACAGTTAAGACCTCTAATAAATCCTCCAGTCGTAGCATAAAATGATTTAGAACAGTAATATGTAAATATTGATACCATTTCTCCACGTCCTCTTCCAAGAGCGTGAACACCAATACCATCGGAGTTAATTTGTGTAAAGTCATTTGCAAGAATAGATTTATTACCTGCACTATGTAAGTTACCATCAATTTGTATACCTGTTGCATTTGCATTGATAGATGAACAGTTTTGAATATAAGGTGATGAAGTTACAATTGATCCTTCAGGATCTAATGAGGTTACAGCAGCAACGCTTGTACCACCTGCAACTGGATTACCAGTTAAACCTTTCATTGACATTTGAACAAAATTTGTTGTATTGTTCAATAAAAACATATTAGAAGCGTTATTATTTTCTAATGACGCAACTGTTAATGTTAAAGTACCTGTACCACCACAACCTATAGTAGCCACTGGAAATGAAATTGTATCACTTACTTCATAATTATAACCACCGTGATAAATTGTAACTGTACTAACAACGTTTGAAGCAATAACTATATTTACGACAATACCATTACCACTTCCACTTGTAGAATTTTGATGAATAAATGAATAAGTTCCATCAGTTGCACCTGTAACTGTTGATGAAGATGTTACAGTAGCAATTTGTGAACCTTGACCTGTAGCAGGTCTTATTTCAGTTCCTCTTAAACTTTCTCCTTGTACTGTTACTCCAGCAGGTATTCTTAATGGTAAATTTTCTCTATATACACCATTCTTAACATATACAACATCACCGACTGAAACTGAAACAACATTAAATGTTAAATCTGTCGAACTTCCTAATTGTGATCCTGCAATCGTAATTGTATCACTAGCAGCGTGACCAGAACCACCATTTGTAATTGTAACTGTAGGTGTAGATGAACCATCTGTTACAACTCTAGCTGCAAATCCTGTACCTGAACCAGTTGTACTTGTTTGTGTAACATCATAAGTGTTTGGTGTACCACCTGTACCGCCTGCGATTGTATCTATTTCAACTATATCGTTTGAAGAAGCAACTGATAATGCTTTTGAAACTGTTTTGTAAGGTAAAAATTGTGTTCCTGGATTTGTGTCATCACCAGAGTTTGCAACATATATAACGTTTGCACCTTCAGCGTTTGACCAACTTGGATCTGTTCCGTCTGTAGTTAAAACAGAACCAGAAATACCAATAGGCAATCTAGTTGATTGAGAAGCGTCTTGTATTAAAATATCTCCTCTTGTAGTTAATAATGCACCAGTATCACCTTGTGCAATTAATTGCCAAACTGTTCCGTCTGAACCAGGTGTTACATTTGTTTGTCTGTCTTTTAATTGTACATATGAGGATGAAGTATATCTAACAACATCACCTATGTTATAAGAAGTAGCTGAATTATATGATGATCTGTAATTAAATCCTGAAATTAATAAATTCCAATTTGATGTATTTGTGCTACCATCTGTGTTTGCAGGATATTCATTTGTATTATTTGTAACTGCAACATATGAGTTACCACCATATTGTACTGTGTCTCCAGTTTTGTAAGCTGTGCCGTGTGAATAAACTCCTTGAGTTTTAAATCCTGTTGTAATTACATCCCAATATTCATTATCTGTAGGAGTATTACCTGAACTTGGTGTTGTGTTAATGTACACATAGGAATAACCACCATAAGTTACAACATCACCATCTTGGTAAGTTGTACCTGCATTATAAGAATCTTCAAATTGTAATCCTTCTGAATAAACTTCAAATTTTGTTTCATCAAATGTTGATGTTGAAGTATGTTGTGTAGTTGTTCTATATTGAAACGCACCGTATTTTACTAAATCATTTAATTTATAGAATGTTGAACCTGCCCAATCACCTTTGAAGAATAATCCTTCAGTATGTAATTCGTATTTTGCAGCTGTTAAATCTGTGTAAAAATCAGCAGTTGCGGCTTGAGATGTGTGATTTGTTAAAACAACATAAGTGTTACCACCGTATTTTACTATGTCATCAACAATATAGGAGGTAGAAGTTGCCCAATCACCTCTCCATTTAAATTTAAGTCTACCTAGTTTAAAATCTGCCATTTTTATTCCTTATACTGCATCCTGATAAGTAGTTGTGTTTACAGTTGCGTCTGTATCAAAAGTATCAAAATCATCACTACTTAAAGCAGTCCTTGATACAGAATCATTAACTCTTTTAACTAACTCTCCACTATTATTTATAAGGTAAGTAGTTGTAGAATTTGTATTATAAACAAATTGTTGGTACTTATCACTATCGTTATTGTAATATCTTTTATTTATCTGTCCAACAGTAACAACCTTTGCATTTTGAGGTGGAATTGTAAGTGTTAACGTTGTTCCAGATAATGTATAGTCTGTAAAAGCGTCTTTTCTAACACCATCTACAAATACTGCAATTCTATCAGTCAACAATCCTGATGTGCTCAAAGAAAAAGCAATTGTTGATCCGTCACCTGTAAATGTCTGAACATTGATTAATTCTAATCTCTCATCAACATAATCTGTTGATCCATCTTTAGGTACTAAATCAGACTTACCTTCCTCATAATATTTTGAAACTGTAATATCATCTGACTCACTATTTGGATCTATAGATGATAGATATAACATACCATCTTGTGTACGTCTTAATCCATTAAATTTATTAGATTGTATTGATGTTAAATTTGAATCTATTAAATATGCCATTTTAACTTATCTCCAATATACTAGAAAATACTTCAACATCATTTGAAGATGAATCTGGATTTGGTTGTGCAACAATTCTAATAATGTCATTTGCTTCTAAATTTATTGGTTTATCTAATGTTAAAGTATTTTCTGGTGGAATATCTAACTTTCTTCCTACGTGATAAAAAGTAGAACCTCCATCTGTTGTTACTTTTACATCAACTTGTGCTATATTAGTAGCACTTTTATTTGATATATAAACAGCGTGAATAACTGCTTTTGTAGAACTAGGTGTTGTATATAAATTTGCTGTTGCGTCATCTACTGAAGGAACTGTCATACCTGCGTTAATAAAACTACTTGCCATTTATATAATTATCCTCCAAATACAATAGAGTATGCCAAAGCGTCACCATCCATTGCAACTGTACCTGATTGATTTGGTAAAGTTATTGTTCTATCTCCAGTTGGTTCTGCAACTGTTAAAGTTGTTTCAAAAGCGTTTTCTAATGCACCTTCAAATACTAAATCACCACCGTTTAAAGTTAAATCATTTGTTGTAATAGCACCATTGTCTGTTACATCTTGTAATGTAACTGATCCTGCACCACCAACTTCAACAACTGTTCCTCCAGATGTTTTTGTAAAAAATTTACCATCTGTTACGTTCATTGCCAATTCGCCAGCTTCTAATGAACCTGCACCTGGTATTTGACTTGGTGTTTCTGATCTTTTTATTTTTAAAACTGTTGACACTAGAATGATCCTCCGTCAATAGTTGTAATTGCAACATCACCAGATGTTACAGTAAAATTGTCTGAAGTAAATGAGGCAATACCAATATTTGATGTGCTTGCTAATTCACCTGCAATGGTTAATGTGTTACCTAAAGCAGTAGTATTCATACCTTCACCAGCAAGAAACTCTAAAGTACCACCTAATCTTACACTACCTTGTGTAGATGATTCGTCTGTAAAGTTTAAAGGGTCAGTAAGTTTATCACTTGAAATAGAACCTGCTAACATAGCATTTGTAATACCTAATGCCTTAACTCTCAATGCGTCTGCGTTAACTTCTATTGAACTATCATCAACTTCTACATCAAGTTGATTACCAGTTTTACTTAAAGCTGCACCAGCAGTAATTTGTCCTGCACCTGAAAATTGTGCAACATCTAAACTTGTTGTACCAAAAGTAGGTTGACCTGTATGAGTAAATACATAACCGTTATTTGCGTTAGCAGTACCTTCTTCTACAAATACAAATGAACCACCTGTTAATTCAGTAGGTTGGTCTTCAGGAGTTGCTCTTGTTAAAACAAAGGCAGTTGATCCATCTCCAACAGTTGAAACTCTATATATACCGTTTTCAGCAGCAGTTGATTGATCTTTTACTAAAACTCTATCATCTGCTGATAATGATACACCATCAATAGAAATTGCACCGTTTGAACCAGCAGTTAATGTTGCACCTACACCATCAGTTCCATTTGAATAAGTTGCTGATAGGTCAGCGGTTGTTGCAACTTTAACAGATGGTTTAGTATCTAAACCTTGTGCAACTTGATCAACATATGCTTTGTTTGCTAATGATGTGTCAACAAAACCTGATCTATCTTCATAACCAGATGGTACAATAACTGTGCCTTGACCGTGTGGTGATAATGTAATATCTGTATTACTAGCAGTTGTTGATAAAGTTGAACCGTTTAATGTAACACTATCAACGACTAAAGATGTTAATCCTGCAATATCTGTTGTAGTTGCACCTAGTGTTAATGTAGATGAACCTAAAGTTATTGTAGGATTTGCTAAATTAGCATTTGTAATACCAGCACTACCTGATAAGTTTGAATTTGTAATATCGGCAGCTGTAACAGTTATCTCATTGTCTGTAACTTCAGTATCAATACCTGAACCACCTGTAAATGTCAATGTTTCTGAAGTATTGTATTGATCTGTACCTGTGTCGCCTGCTAAGTTTATAAACTGATTGACAGTTTCAAATGCTAAACCACCTGAACCGTCTGTTTTTAAAAATTGACCAGCAGTTCCGTCTGTACTTGGTAAAGTATAAGTTTGAGAACTTGCTATAGAGTTAGGTGCTTTTAAACCTACAAAATTAGTACCATTGTTTGTACCTTCATTAAATCTTAATTCACCACCTGTAGTAGTGGCATTACCTATG
>Ga0222718_10005442_pt1 | contig 10336 bp, 9 predicted proteins | sample C33_27DmetaG_FD_165045 | JGI IMG/M metagenome (GOLD analysis project Ga0222718, IMG submission 165045) | Estuarine water microbial communities from San Francisco Bay, California, United States - C33_27D | ecosystem: Environmental > Aquatic > Marine > Unclassified | place: USA: California... | reverse complement strand
TACTACATTTACATTAGACCTTTCTGACCTTCTTGATGACACAAACCTCGTAACTTCTGTTGCTGGTAAAAACGGTGTTGTAACACTTGATGCTGATGATATAGACGATGCATCTACGACTAATAAGTTTACAACTGCCGCAGAAATCACTAAGTTAGCTGGTATTGAAACAGGTGCTACTGCTGACCAAACAGCAAGTGAAATTTTAACCGCTATCAAAACTGTTGATGGTGCGGCAAGTGGTTTGGACGCTGATTTACTTGATGGTCAACAAGGTTCACATTACTTAGACTATAACAATTTCACTAATACACCAACAATTCCAACTAATAACAACCAGCTAACTAACGGTGCTGGTTATATTACTGCTGATACACAACTATCTACCGAGCAAGTTCAGGATATTGTTGGGGGAATGGTTTCTACCAATACAGAATCTGGAATTGCTGTCACTTACGATGATACAGGTGGTAAACTAGACTTTAATGTTAGTGATCCAACAATTTCATTGACAGGGGCGGTTACTGGTTCAGCAACCATGACAAATCTTGGCAATGTAAGTATTGCAACAACGGCAACTGCTGACCCAACTCTAACAATTAACGGCGATGCTTCTGGTTCAGCAACATTTACAAATCTTGGTAATGCAACATTAACACTAACAATTGCTGATGATTCTCATAATCATACTATCGCAAATGTTGATGGTCTTCAAACTGCATTGGATGCAAAGGCAGCTTTGGCAAGTCCTTCATTAACAGGAACGCCGACGGCACCAACAGCATCAACTGGAACCGATACAACACAACTCGCAACAACAGCCTTCGTTCAGCAAGAAATTGCTGCTCTGAAAGCTCTGTTATATGCGTATGACGCATCATAAGGAGTAACTAATGGCTTTAGCCTCTAGACAAGATTTGATAGATTACTGCCTTCGTAGACTAGGGTTTCCTGTAATCGAAATTAACGTAGATGATGACCAAGTTAGTGATAGAATTGATGATGCCATACAATTTTGGCAAGAGTATCATTTTGATGGTACGGAGAGAGCATATATTAAACATCAACTAACAGGTTCTAGTTTAGTTCTATCAACTAACACTACAAATTTATTTACTGTGGGTGAAACTATTACAGGAAGTTCATCTGGAGCGACAGCAATTATTGTATCTGAAGAAGATAATACCTTTACTATAGATAATATTGTAGGAACCTTTCAAGCAAGTGAAACTGTCACCGGTAATCTTTCTGGGGCGGCTAGAACATTGGCGTCTTCTAGTTTTTTTAACGCCGGTGATTTGCAAAATGGTTATATACCAGTAAACAGTAATGTCTTAGGTGTTACTAAGATGTTTAAGTTTGGTGCTACTACTGGCGGAAATTCAGACGGATTATTTGATGTTGATTATCAGTTTGCATTAAATGATATGTATAACTTACTAAGTGCTGATGTAACATATTTCTCAATGGTTAAAACGCATATGAATTTGCTAGAAAGTATTTTTGTTACTGATAGACAAATTCGTTTCAACCGGAAAACAGATAGACTTCATATCGATACTAACATGGACAGGACATTTAATGTAGGGGATTACATTGTTGTAGAAGCTATGGTATTGGTTGACGGCACCGAATATTCTGAGGTGTATGATGATATGTTTCTTAAAAAATATTCTACTGCTCTTATCAAGAGACAATGGGGTGAGAACATGAAGAAGTTTGGTGGTCTACAGTTACCAGGTGGAGTTACACTTAATGGAGACCAAATCTTTCAAGAAGCGGTGGCAGAGATTAATGCAATAGAAGAAGAAATGCAATTGAAATATGAATTACCACCATCTTTTATGGTAGGATAATAACATGCCAACAAATTTCTATTTTCAAAACGGCAACACATCGGGAACAAGTTCCGAACAACTTCTCATTGAGGATTTAATCATTGAGTCATTAAAAATCTACGGGCATGATGTATATTATATGCCTCGTACACTTGTAAATAGAGATACTTTATTCGATGAGGATTCATTATCAACATTCACACAATCTTATCCCTTAGAAATGTATATGGAAAATATACAAGGTTATGATGGTGATGGCGAAATTTTTTCACGTTTTGGTCTGGAAGTTAGAGACCAAGCCTCTTTTGTTCTTTCAAAAAGAAGATGGGAACAATTGGTAGATACAAGTGGAGGAGATTTTGAAGCCGATGGCGCTCGGCCTCTCGAAGGTGATTTATTGTTTTTTCCTAAAACAAAATCTCTATTTGAAATTAAATATGTAGAATTTCAAAATCCCTTTTTTCAATTAGGTAAACTATATACATACCAATTACAATGTGAATTGTTTGAGTACAGTTCAGAAGAAATTGAGACTGGTCTCGCTGATATTGATGCAATACAAGATGAAAACACAACAGATTCATTGGAATACCAGTTTAAACTTGAAACAGGTGATGCAATATTGTTAGAAGATGGTAGATATTTCATTAAAGAAGACTTTGGAGTTAGACCTTCTACAGCAGGTGACAATGAAGATTTTGATGATATTCGAATTGCTGATGATATTTTAGATTTCTCAGAGAATAATCCGTTTGGAGAATTATAATGTTTAAGGGAAAACAATTTTATCATCAACATATAAGAAAAGCAATTGTTGCTTTTGGTACAATTTTTAATAATATAATTGTAGTAAGAGAAAATACAGATGGAACTGCAACACAATCAGTTAGAGTACCTCTTGCTTATTCTACTAAACAAAAATTCTTAACTCGTATTGAACAAACTCCAGATGCCGCAAGCAGAGGAGGAGTTGCTTTAGTTTTACCTAGAATGGGATTTGAAATTACGAGTTTAAACTATGACCCTACTCGTAAATTATCTCCTATACAAAAACATCGTAAGACAATTAGTTCTAATGCACTACAGGTAAATCAGCAATTTGTTTCAACTCCTTATGATTTACAGATTAGCATGTACATCTTTGCTAAAAATCAAAATGATGGATTGCAAATTTTAGAGCAAGTTTTACCATTCTTTAATCCTGATTTTAATATTACTATTAATGATTTACCTGAGATGGGAATTACACGGGATATTAAAATTGTATTGAATGATGTAGGATATGAAGATAATACGGCAGGTTCATTTGCTGATAGACAAAGTATCGTTTGGACACTGAACTTTACACTAAAACTTAATTTCTATGGTTATACCGGCACACAAGGAATAATCCGTAAAACAATTTCGGAATTATATCAGAATATTGATTTAACCGGTCCTCGTTCTCAGCAAATATTTACAATTGCTTCTTCTACAGCAACCGCAACTGCAACTATAGTAGGTGGTGCGGTGGACACTATTACATTAACATATGCAGGCGATAATTATACAAAAACACCTAACATTACTTTGACAGGAAATGCAAGGGCCCATGCAGTTATGTCAACAGATGGTACTAGTATAAGTAGTATAGTAATAGATGATGTGGGTAGTGGTTATACTGAAGCACCTACAATTACTATTGAAGGCCCAGATGAAGGCAATCAAACTATAAATGACACATACAGATTCCTAGAGGAGTTTGATACTGATTATGAGTAATAAAGTATTTGACGCATTGGACAAGACATTTGAGACTGTTACAAAAGCAGAAGAAGTTAAAACACCTGTGATTGCAGTAGATGTTGCTGATGAAGCACTTGAGAATGATTTTCAAGAAGCACGTTCAACTTTGAAAAGAGCTATGGCATATAGTGAGTCTGCTGTTCAAAGTGCTTTAGAAGTAGCACAAAATAGCGACAACCCTAGGGCATATGAAGTTGCAATTCAAGCAATTAAGGTAATGTCAGACCAAGCTAAAGATGTTATGGATGTTCAAAAATCTAAACAAGCAATTGATAAAATTGATGGTAAGACTGCTTCTAAAATTGAGAATCAAACTAATATTGTATTTAATGGAAGCACATCCGATTTGCTAAAAGCAATTAAAGATGAACAAAATGTGATTGAACATGAGCCTGACGATTCCTGAAGAACATAGTTCGTACCACGGCAATCCCAATCTTAAACCAGTTGGGTATACACATGCTTGGACAAAAGAACAAATTGCTGAATATCTAAAATGTTCAGAAGACCCTAAATATTTTATTGAAACCTATTGTCAAATTGTTACACTTGATAAAGGACTACAACCTTTTAAACTTTATGACTGTCAAAAGCGTAAAGTAGATTTCATCATGAATAATAGAAGATGTATTCTTATGGAAGGTCGTCAGCAAGGTAAAACTGTAACTGCCGCCGCATGTATTTTACATTATATTATATTTCAAGATAGTAAAACAGTTGCTATTATGGCTAACAAAAGTACTGCGGCCCGTGAGGTTCTTTCACGTTTACAAATTATGTATGAAAATTTACCCTTATGGATGCAACAGGGTGTTAAGACTTGGAACAAAGGTGATGTTGAATTAGAAAATGGTTCTCGTGTTTTCACAGCGGCAACAACATCTTCAGGTATTCGTGGTAAATCTGTTAACTGGCTATATATTGATGAGGCCGCTATTATTCCCAATAATGTAGCAGAAGATTTCTTCACATCTGTTTACCCTACTATTTCTGCAGGCGAGACTACAAAAATTCTACTTACATCTACCCCCTTAGGTTATAATCACTTTTGGAAGTTTTGGAATGAAGCTGAGAAAGGTAAGAATGGATTTAAAGAAATGTTCATTCACTATTCAGAGATTCCTGGTAGAGATGAAGTATGGGCAGAACAACAACTACAACTTCTAGGTGAATTAAAATATAACCAGGAAGTTTTATGTGAGTTTCTTGGTTCATCAAACACTCTTATTAATGGTAAGACACTAGCAACATTAAGTTCAATCGACCCAATTTTTAGTAATGACGGGTTAGATGTTTATGAAGAACCTAAGGACGATAAATATTATGTACTCGTAGCAGACGTTGCTAGAGGTATTGGGGGAGACTACTCAGCCTTTGTTGTAGTAGATGTTACCTCTATGCCTTATAAAATTGTTGCTAAGTATAGACATAATAAAATATCTCCTATGCTTTACCCTAATATAATTACTAAAGTAGGTAATGATTACAATAAGGCGTTTGTTCTTGTAGAGTCAAATGATATTGGACAACAAGTATTAGATATTCTTCATCAAGAAAATGAATACGAGAATATATTTTCAACAATTACTGAAAACGGAAAACAATATATTACTCCTGGATTTGGTAAACAAGCAAGATTGGGTGTTACAACATCCAAAGCCGTAAAACGACAAGGGTGTTTTGCATTCAAAAGTTTAATGGAAGAAAAGAAACTTTTAACTTTTGATGCTGATATTATTAAGGAATTATCTACTTTTATTGAAAGAAGTGGAACATTCCAAGCAGATGAAGGATACAATGACGATTTAGCTATGTCATTAGTACTTTTTGGATGGATAACAACAAATTCATTTTTTACAGACTTGACTAATATTAATGTTAGAGAAGGTCTTTACAACCAAGAAATGCGTTTGATTGAAAATGACTTGACACCTTTTGGTATTATTGATGATGGACGGGAACCTGAAATGGAAGTTATTGGTGGAGATGTTTGGTTGTTTGCAGAACCTAAAGATATGAACTAAACGTGAAATTTCAGTAATTATAAATAATTAAAGTAAAAACAATATGATTAACAAACGCTTTTAATTAAGGAGATTAACATGGCTTTTCAGCTTTCCCCAGGCGTTCTCACACAGGAACAAGATGCTACCAATGTAGTACCAGCAGTTGCCACAACTGTCGGTGGTATTGTTGGTGACTTTTCTTGGGGCCCTGCCAGAGAAATCGTTTCGATAAGTAGCGAGAATAATCTCGTTAGTCGTTTCGGCAAGCCTTCCAATACAATTTATGAAGATTTTTTGACAGCATCAAGTTTTCTTGCTTATGGTTCCTCACTTCTTACAGTTCGTGAAGTAGGTTCTGCGGCACGAAATGCTGTTTCATCTGGAACTGCGGTTTTAATTCGCAATGACTCTGAATACGAGGCATCATATTCAGCAGGCGAAGGCGCTGTTGGTATGTGGGCCGCAAAATATCCTGGTATAACTGGTAACTCAATTAAAGTTAGCTTTGCAGATTATGCAAGTTTTACTGCTACCTCAGTTGCTTCAGTAACAATAGACACACCAGGTTCTGGTTACGGAATAGCACCTACAGTAACATTTTCAGCAGCACCTGGAGGAGCTACTGCTACTGCTCTCGGCACAGCAGTTCTGTCAGGCGATGGAGTATCCGGCGTTACTATTACTTACCCTGGTATTGGTTACACATCAGCACCTACAGTAACATTCTCTGGTGGTGGCGGTTCAGATGCTACGGCAACTGCTGTACTCACAACTGCATGGACATATGCAGGTCAGTTTGACTATATTCCATTGTCAACAACATACTCACTAAATAAGGGTGTTTCTCTTGATGAGTTGCACATTGCTGTTATTGACAATGATGGTTCAATAACAGGTATTGCAGGTACAGTTATTGAAAAATTTGAAGGAGTTTCTAAAGCATCTGATGCAAGAGATGATAGTAATGGCTCCAACTACTATAAAGATGTAATCAATAATCGTTCACAATATATTCGCTGGATGGACCATCCTGCCGATGCTACAGCTACACGTTGGGGTAACAGTACTACAGCAGTTATCGCCGCAGGTTCAATTGCTTATGGGTTTGTTCCTTCAACAAATACAGCAGAACTGACTGTAACACTTGGAGGTGGGCTTGATGCTTCTCCTTCTGATGGTGATTTACAAGCCGGTTATGACTTATTTGCTAACGATGAACTTGTAGATGTTAACTTAATTCTCACATCAGGTCATAGTCAAACAGTTTCTAACTATGCAATTGATAATGTTTCAGTTGTTAGAAAAGACTGTTTAACATTTGTATCACCGCTAAAAGCAAGTGTTGTAAATAATGTAGGTTCTGAAGTGACTGACACCGTTGCTGAATTGTCTTCTTATACAAATACTTCTTATGCTGTAATGGACAGTGGTTGGAAATATATGTATGACAAATATAACGACCAATATCGTTGGGTTCCTTTGAACGGTGATATTGCAGGTTGTTGTGTAGGCACTGACGAAGAAGCAGATCCTTGGTTCTCACCTGCAGGTTATTCTCGTGGTCAAATTAAGAATGCAGTAAAACTAGCATATAGCCCAACAAAATCACAACGTGATTCACTATATTCTGCTGGTATTAACCCAGTTGTTGGTTTCCCAGGAAATGGTATTGTATTGTTTGGCGACAAAACAATGGTTTCTAAAGCAAGTGCATTTAATCGCATCAACGTTCGTAGATTGTTTATCACAGTTGAAAAAGCGATTGCTACTGCCGCTAAATTCCAGTTGTTTGAATTTAACGATGCATTCACAAGAGCGCAGTTTAAATCACTAGTTGAACCTTTCCTAAGAGATGTTCAGGGCCGTCGTGGTATTTACGACTTCCGTGTTGTATGTGATGAAACAAACAATACTGCCGCAGTTATTGATAGCAACGAGTTTAGAGCTGACATTTACATTAAACCTGCTAAGTCAATTAACTTCATTACACTGACATTTGTTGCAACACGCACAGGTATCTCGTTTGATGAGCTTGGCGCCTAAGTATAAATAATTCAATAAGGAGAATATAAAATGAATATTGAAGAATTTAAAGCAAGGCTTGGCGCAGGCGGGGCAAGACCCAACCAGTTTCGAGTATCACTTGCTTTCCCAAGTTATGTAACTGGGGTTGACAATTCTTATAGCTTGCTTATTACGGGTGCGGCACTTCCTGCTTCAAACGTAAACCCAGCAATTATCCAGTACAGAGGTCGTGAGATTAAACTTGCTGGTGAAAGAATTTTTGACCCATGGACAATCACTGTTGTTAATGATTCTAACTTTTCTTTACGCCGTCCTTTTGAGGAGTGGATGAATGGTCTTAACGATAGAGAAGGTAATACAGGAGTTCTTACACCTAGTAGTTATCAAACCGACTTGATTGTTGAACATCTTGACAGAAATGATGAAGTATTAAATGGGGGTACTTACACATTGCGTAATGCTTTCCCAATCAACATGTCAGAAATTGCATTACAATATGCACAGAATGACATTTTTGAAGAATTTACAGTGACGTTCCAATACACACATTATGATGTAACCTAATCATCAAGTGTGGAAGGATTAAAATATAATGGAAATATTTGGTTTTGAAATCAACAGGAAGAAATCCACGGCGACTGAAAAGTCGTTCGTGGCTCCTTCTGATGAAGGCGCAATAGAAAGCATCCGTGGTGGTGGTTACTATGGCACCTATTTTGATGTGGATGGTGTAGCTAATAACGAAGAAGCTCTCATCAAACGCTATAGAGATATCTCAATGATGGCTGATGTTGATACAGCTATTGAAGATATTGTTAACGATTCAATTGCTAATTTAGACGATGAGAAACCTATCAAGGTTAATACAGATTATATTAAACAATCTGCTACAGTTAAAAAAGCAATTACAGATGAATTTGATAATGTTCTAAAGTTATTTGATTTTAACAATAGGGCACAAGATTATTTTAGACGCTGGTATGTTGACGGGCGCATTTACTTTCATAAAGTAATTGATACAGCAAAGCCTAAACAGGGTATTACTGATATTCGTTACATTGACCCACGAAAGATTAAATTAGTTCGTGAAGTTAAGAAAGAAAAAGACCCTAAAACAGGTGTTAATTTTATTAAAGAAATTAATGAGTTTTTCATTTATGATGATAAGGGTCTTGCTACTAAACCAGGTACATACAAACCAAATACTTCAAATGATAAAACTCTAAAGATTACTAAGGACGCCATTGCATATGTTCCTTCAGGGCTAGTAGACCAAGACAAAAATATTCCTTTGTCTTATCTACATAAAGCTATTAGACCAGCAAACCAATTGCGTATGATGGAAAATGCTGTTGTAATCTATCGTATTACAAGAGCACCTGAAAGAAGAATTTTTTATGTTGATACCGGAAATCTGCCTAAGTTAAAAGCAGAACAGTATCTAAAAGATATTATGGACCGTTACCGTAACAAGTTAGTATATGATGCTAATAATGGTGAAATCCGTGATGATAAGAAATTTATGTCAATGCTTGAAGATTTTTGGATGCCACGCCGTGAAGGTGGTAGAGGCACTGAAATTCAAACATTGCCAGGTGGGCAAAACTTAGGTGAAATCTCTGATGTAGATTATTTTCAGAAAAAATTATATCAATCACTTAATGTCCCTGTATCACGTTTGGAACAACAAGGTGGATTAAACTTTGGTCGCTCTGCTGAAATTAACAGAGACGAACTTAAATTTACAAAGTTTATTGCTAAAATGCGCCGCCGATTTAGTCATTTGTTTGATGACTTATTGAAGACACAACTAATCCTCAAAGGTGTTATCACTGAAGATGATTGGATGGATATTAAAGAAGACATTAGATATATCTTTGCTTCGGATGCTTACTATACAGAATCCAAAGACCAAGAAATTCTAAGAAGTAGAGTTGAAGTTCTTAATGGAGTTGCACCTTTTGTAGGTCAATACTTTAGTAAAGAATATGTTCAAAAACAAATATTACGCTTAACAGAAGATGAGATTAAGCAGATTGATAGTGAAATAAATAACGAAGCAGAAGCAGTAGAACCGCAACCGGTAGCTCCTGTTAACCAAGAAGGTGAAATATAATGAGTGATAGTACAGAACAAATTCGCACAATGATGCAACAGTGGGCAGATGGTAAGTTAACTGATGCTCAGAATACATTTGATAATATTGCAGGTGAAAAAGCAGACAATTTAGTAACTGCTAGAAAAGCCGAGATTGCGGCGACCGTATACAATAATGTAATTTCTGATGAACCGTCAGACCCTGAAATGGCTGTAGAGCCTGAAACAGAAGTAGAGGAGCCTGTAGAGGCAGAGGAACATGAAGAAGTTTAAAGAGTTTAGAAAAGAAGTTGAAGAAGGTGTAGGCGTTCGTTCTGCTGGTAGCCAAGCGGCTCACGATGATATTCAAAGAATGATGAATAGAAACAGAGAAAAAGAACAAGCCAAGAAAAAAGAAGCACCACATAATACAAGTGCAACACAGGGGAAAATGATGTCTCCTAAAGGCAGAATGTATGGTGAAGAAACTTTAGAAGAATCATTCATGTCAACTCCTATTACTGCTGGTCTTGAGGGCGTTATTGATACAATCAATAAGATGAACGGTCCTGAGGCAAGTGTAACTAAAATTGATGTATTAGAAGT
>Ga0222718_10005441_pt1 | contig 10337 bp, 16 predicted proteins | sample C33_27DmetaG_FD_165045 | JGI IMG/M metagenome (GOLD analysis project Ga0222718, IMG submission 165045) | Estuarine water microbial communities from San Francisco Bay, California, United States - C33_27D | ecosystem: Environmental > Aquatic > Marine > Unclassified | place: USA: California... | reverse complement strand
TTGTGACACACGGTACATCATTTTGCCATTCGCAGTCTTTATTCTTTGCATGGGCAATATTAGTCCATACCAAGATTAACATAAGAATAAATCTTATCATATGAGTCTCCTTGCTCGTTGTGTTCCTATGTGGCATTCGGACTATACCGTATCAAGTAATGTGGACGAATCGCACGCCGCTTTCCCACTATGCTTTTAGGAACTATATGCTTATTATATGTTGAATTTTCAGAAGGGTCAACCGTCTTGGTTATAATCCCATTAGATCACGCACTTCCGGATTGATCATGTCCCTGCCCCACTGAGGTTGCATGGTGATTTTTACTTTGCACTTGAGATTTGGTATGCTCTCGACCTTCTGTTGCACCTCCCTTGGTATCATGTCCGCGGCAGGACAGAATGCACTGGTGAGGCTCATTAACACATGCACCCAACCCTGTTCAGTGACCTTAACATCGTATATTAAACCAAGGTTGTATATGTCAACACTGATTTCTGGGTCATAACACTCTTTCAGTTTCTCCACGATCTGTGGCATGTACTCCTGTTGGGTTGGAGGATGCTCTTTGATGTCATTGAGGTCAGTTTTCAATTGGGGATCTACGGTTGTCTTGTTATGAGGTAACCATCCTGGAGGAGTTTCAATCATGTGCCATCCTTATTATTCTTGATATCAATTCGCCCAGACCATTTTGGCGTTGTAGAGTCAACAGTTCTTTGATACCCAATGGCGCAAAATCCTCAACAGTTAGGTTTGCCACTGCTCTTCTATGCTCACCATTGACCAGGTCTGTGACTACTTTTGCGGTGCCTTTGGTTATGAACGCATCACCGTCTACTCTGTACTGCATTTTGTTTTCATTGTCCGTACCTCCAATGATCCATAATTTACTGGCGCACCCATGTATCCTGTTATCTTCGGTTTTGGCCGCTTCTGGTAATGGTTCAACATCTCTGGCCTTGTCCACCAGGTATTGTAGTCGGTCGTGTCCTTCTAGCATTCTGAGGTTCTCCCCCATTTCTCTAATCTTATCGATTATCATTTGTCTTTCTCAGATTTGAACGGTAGGTTTTTTCCTGACAGCTCGTCGTTAGTGGGCTTGTAATCCCTCTTCATCTGGAATCCATATCCCTGTCTGCCCAGGTCGTGTATCTTGGGATCGAACTGGCTGTTCTGTTCCGCCTCGCGCTCCCTCCTCGCCTGGTACTTTGATTTCTTCTTGTCCTTTTTCATCGTGTTCTTTCATCATTTGTCCTTGAAATATTTCTCAAGTTTGTTTGGCTCGTCCCGGTGCTCACCGTTGGGATCGAGAGAATCTTTTTTTGTTGTTAAAACCGGCCAACCTGACGTTGACCATTTCATATTGAAGTCTACCCATGCACGACCTTCGTCGTCGGTGTCGGGTTTGATGGCGTCTTCTGGGCACTCGGGCTCGCAAACGCCACAGTCAATACACTCGTCTGGATTGATCACCAGCATGTTCTCACCTTCGTAGAAGCAGTCCACAGGACATACTTCTACGCAATCGGTGTGTTTACACATTATACACTTGTCGTTGACAGTGTACGTCATTATGCTCCTTTGTAGGCGTCCAGCGTTCTTTGGAATTTACCTGCGTGTGACTTCTCGGCCTTGGCCAGTGTCTCAAACCAGTCGGCGATTTCTTCGAAACCTTCTTCTCTGGCTGTTCTTGCCATGCCTGGGTACATGTCTGTGTACTCGTGCGTTTCGCCTGCGATTGCAGATTTCAAGTTGTCCTCTGTTTCGCCCATCTTTTCGCCTGTTGCTGGGTCACCAACTTCTTCTAGGTACTCTAGATGTCCGTGTGCGTGTCCGGTCTCACCTTCTGCTGTGCTTCTGAACACCGCCGCAACATCTGGTGCTCCCTCTATGTCTGCCTTCTGTGCGAAGTACAGGTATCTTCTGTTTGCCTGTGACTCACCCGCGAATGCATCTTTGAGGTTCTGGGCCGTCTTGCTTTCTTTAAGTTCCATATGGTTTTCTCCTTTGTTTAGAATTATTTTAAACTATGTAGGTCGATTTGTCAATTGCGAAACAATCTTTGAGGTAGTTATCTGTAAATTGTCTTGCTAGACTAATAAATCTGTCATATAATAAGCCATTAAATACGTTATGCCAAATTCAAAGATACAAATAGATTTCCAGGCTTGGAAATATAGAGACTGGCCAACGATCAGAATACACGTTGACGGAGATTTGCTGGAGGAGAAAACTCTAGACTCCAACAACATCAGGGTCACTATCCCATTAGACATGATGGAAGGCGAGCATTTGTTGGAGATTGAACATTTTGGCAAATCATCTAAGAATACACTGGTTGACAAAAATGGCAAGATATTACAGGATACCAAATTTATAATTGATAAGATCACCATAAACGATTATGATTTGCCGTTCAGCCTAATCAGGAGTTGTAGGTTTGAAGCGGATTGGTCAAAATTCCACAGGCCCAAAGGAATGCCTGATGTTTTCAAACAAAGTTGTGTGATAGGACCAAATGGATTTTGGCACTTGCCTTTCGTAACCCCTGTTGATCAATGGATAATTGATTCAAGACGGTCGCAAAGGATGGAGTCCAAAAGCACCATCACGTATGAAAGTTATGAACCAAGTGCCCATTCAACCGTTGACTACATATTGACTGATGAGGACAAAAGAACGATACAGGAGATAAAAGCACTTATAGGATGATAGACATTGCCATAGTATCACTTCCTAGGTTAGATTTAACGAGGCCAGCGATCGCTCCTGGCATACTTGCCAGCCTGTCTAACAAGGCGGGTATGACCAACAAGATATTTGACTTCGCCCTCGAGACCTATGAAAGAAGCACGAAAGAAGAATGGACACAGTACGAGTTGTTTTGGCAGATAGACCTCGGTTACAAATTAGATCAGACGTACATGGATAAATTAGAAAATCTTTTTGAACAGTATATCTCCGAAGTTCTACAACATGAGCCATCGATCATTGCGATCAGCGTCTTCTCACACAATTCTATAAATGCAACTGAGATGTTCCTTGAAAGATTAAGAATCAAAACTGATGCCAAAATCATGATAGGTGGACAAGGTATACAGAGCAAATACTCGTCAAAGACGTTTGGTGAGGACATGTTAGAAAGAGGTTTGATTGATTTCTTTTTGGCTGGAGAGGCAGAAACAACATTTGCCAGGGCAATAGAAGGTGCCACAGACGGACCAGGCATCAATAACTTCTTTTGGAAGCAGTTAGATGACCTTGACCAAACACCCTTGCCTGACTACACAGATTATGATCTAAGCAAGTACCATCACTTGGAATCCGGAAAAAGCGTATGGGTGAACGCCAGCAGGGGGTGTGTGCGTAGATGTGACTTTTGTGATATTGGAAAATTATGGAAAAAATTTAGATTTAGGTCAGGTTCAAGCCTATACAAAGAAATCAAACACCACATGACAGAACACAAAGTAAAATCATTTCAGTTTGCGGACGCTTTGATCAATGGAAGTATGAAAGCATTCAATGACATGAACCAAGAACTCTTGACCGGTATACAAAACAATGAAATACAGAGACCTTTGTACGGTGGACACTTTATAGTCAGACCGCCAAATCAAATGACAGAAGAGCACTACCGCCAGGCCGCCATGGCAGGCATGGACTACATCTCAATCGGAGTGGAAACAGGGAGTGACGCCTTACGTTTTAGGATGAATAAAAAATTTACAAATGATGATCTAGCACATCACTTTGAGATGTGTTATAGGTATAACGTAAAGAATCTTGTAATGATGTTCAGCGGACACCCCACAGAGACCATTGGAGATCACGAGGAGACTCTTGTAATGTTTGAGCGATTCAAAAAGTATGCTGTCTACGGAACTATATCAGGGTTGGAAGTCGGTAGTGCGGCGATAATACACAATACTCCTTTGGCACATTGGGCCATGGAAAATCAACTACACTATGATCCCAACAGTGTTAAAGGCGACAATAGACTTTGGTTCAATCCAAACAATCCCACATTGACTGTGAGAGAGCGTGTGCGTAGGCAACTGGAATTGTATGAGACTGCTATCAATCAAGGTTGGCCCATAAACCATGTTACGAATAATCTCAGATACATGAAGGCCTTGCTGGAAAAAGCGAAAGAGCGAAATACTAATTATTTCTAATTTCTTTTTAAGAATGTTTCGATTGATATAAAAGATTTACAATAACGCTCGTCTGAATAAACAAAATCCTGGTCTGTCATTGAGCAGTGATAGATGTAGTTTTTCCAACATATCAAATCACCTGTGTGTTGCCATGGTACAAGTCTTTTAATGCTGAAGTTCTTTGCCACACTCTTTCTTTTGAATTCCGGGAGTAGGTGCTGTTGTTCCACGTACATAGGTTCGTTGTCAGCAGGCGGACTGGTAAAGAAAGCGGTACCTGGTCGATAGCCATTTTCCCACCAAAGCGGTATCAAAAATGTGTAACCACTATCAAAATTCTTCCTGTGTTCTATGATCCAATCGCTACTCCTTATATCAGTGTGTGGAGTGAAAGGATATCCAAGGTGTCTGATGCTGGATGTGTGAATGAAAATATCTCCAAAATCATTTTTCAACTTGTCTATCACTTGGTGTATAGGATTAGCAGGTATCTCCAATCTCAAAGGTATGTCCCATGCACCTTCTTTCATCAAACTTGATGAGTTATCATTGTCATAGATCTTAGGTCCACCCGACAGTTGATCATCTATATCCTTGTAAAACTTGTTAATTTTATCTACCAAGTCATTGTGGAGGTATTTCTCTTTGTAGATGATCTGGTCCATTATTCTTGAAGTTTCTTCTCCAACTCAAAGAATCCACCTATGTGTTCCTCACCTAACCAGATCTGGGGCATAGTCCTTGCGTTTGGCACAAGTTCAAGTAGATCCTGTATCTTGTGACCTTCCGCTATGTTCTTTTCCTCGTACTCAATTCCTTTGTTCTTCAACAAGTTCTTTGCCTTCTCACAATAAGGGCAGGCAGGTTTACTCCATACTATCGCTTTCATTCGTCGTCTCCTATCATTTGTTTTGCTCTGGCCCAACCGTAGAACACAAGGTCGAACCAGATCCAGTTTATTATAAATCCTAATTTTGTGAATTGCAATCCCAACATGTAAGTTGGCAAGAAAAACATCACCAACCAAAACATGAAGATGTACCTTCTAATGTAGTTCCTGGGGATGGCCCAGAGTATCCAATTCATACTACTAATTATTGATTTTCTCTAAAAGTAATTTTATCTTTGGAATGTGCACCTTTCCTTTGTAATGCAGGATGAGTTTTATCATTACTGCGAAGAAACGAGATGTGTTGGTGTACTTCACTGTGTAAGAGTAGAAGTCCTGTATAATTTCAAAACATTCTTTGACTTCTTCTCTATATTGATCTGCCTTAAGGGCATCTTGGGATAATTTAAGTAAGATAGTATTGAATCTTGCTGTGGCGTAGTCAAGTGTGCCTGTGTACTTGTCTATATGTCCTGGTGTCACATCATTTACGAAGTCAATTACTTTTTGATTCTGTTTGACATAACTCTCGAGGTCCATCACTGTTTCTTTACTTTGATCTGTAGTGGGAAGTTTTCCTGTCTCGCGGCCAGGGTGGCTTCTATGCCTTTCTGCTCTGCAACTTCGTGTGTGTAAGAACCAACCACGCCTTGTCCGTCTTTGTGTATTCTCATCGTGATGTTCTGTGCCTGTTCTGGCGTTTTGTTGAATATCTGTTTGAGCAATTTAACGACGAACTCCATGGTGGTGATGTTGTCGTTTAGGAATATCACGTTGTACATTCCGGGCTCGTCTAATTTGATCTTTTCTTTTGTCAGTGTTTGTATATCTGCCATTGTCATACCTTATTATAACACATCTAGATGTGTTGTCAATTTAGATAGGGTGTTTTACCACCCTATCCATTTGTTTGCATTACTTGATGTCGATAAGTTTAGCCTTCTTGTGCTCAGGAATTATTCTCTCCATTGACACTTTTAATAGGCCGTCCTTGAGTTCTGCACCCTTGACCTCTACGTCATTCGCGATGGTAAATGTTCTTGTGAACATCCTTTTTGAAATGCCTCTGTGTTGCATTCCATCGTCGTACTTCTCAACTTCATCCGCTGGATCTTTGTTTGGTTTTGATTTCACAGTCAGCAAGTTTTCCTTGTACTCAACTATGATGTCATCCTTTGTAAATCCTGCGAGTGCAAGTTCAACATCGTAGGTATGTTCACCAGTCTTCACTATGTTGTATGGTGGGAAGTTACTAGTCCCCCTGAAGAAACTGTCGTCCATCATGGCATCAAAGTGATCGAACCAGTCGTCGAATCCTACGGTGTATGGTCTTAGGTTATTGAAAATAGATAGATGTTTTGTCATTGCTTTTCTCCTTTGTTAAGCGAGTTAATGTTATTGAAGATTCTATCTAAAGCAATCTTCAACTGTATTTATTATAACATATATGTACTATATGTCAAATTGCGACCTAGTTTGGTAAAATTATCTGCCTCTTCGTACACCTAGAAAGATGTTGCTGTCTCTGTCACGTTGCAGTTTACGTAAAGTTTTTCTACGTTGTTTCTGCTTTTCTCTCTTGATTTCAGATGGTTTTTGGTAAGTGTTGTTGGCCCTGATCTGGTCGATGAACTTGTCTTCCTTGATCCATCTCTTGATCTTCCTGTATGCCCTGACGGCGTCCTCGCCTTCGCGTACTTCCACGTAGTAACCTTGGAATCCAAGGGGTCTGTTGCTCTTTTTAAATTTTGATTTAAATTTGTTTCTTTGTTGATCCATCTTTTTTAAATACTAACACAGGGTCTGCTTCATTGTCAACCACCTGATTAGTTATCTGTATCTTGCTGACACCTTTGCTCCTCATCTCTTCTGCGTCGAATTGATATGGCAAGACCACAGTATCTACAACGCTTTTCAGTCCCCTTGCATTGGTGCCAAGCGCCTTGGCCTTTGTTGTTATGCTCTGTTTGGCTTCTTTGGTAAACTCAATTTCAATGTTGTCCAGTCCAAAAAGGTAATGCACCTGCTTCAATATTGCGTTCTTTGGTTCAGTCAGTATTCTTATCAACTGTGACTCTGTCAGCGGATCAATACTTGTTATCATGGAGAACCTTCCTACGAACTCTGGAATCAATCCATACTTGATGAGGTCCTCGGGTTGCACTTCATTGAGGTAATTTTTTTCGTCCTGTTCTTTCAGTTTGCTTCCAAAACCCATTCCTCCTGATTTTTTTGATCGGATTTGTTTCTCAAGTTCAGTGAATGCACCACCTACTATGAATAAGATGTTCTTTGTGTCTATGGTCACGGTCTGTTGGTCTGGGTGTTTACGTCCACCGTGTGGCGGAACTCTACACTCCGTACCTTCTACGATCTTCAGTAGTCCTTGTTGTACTCCCTCGCCAGAAACGTCTCTGGTCAGTGATGTGTTCTCGCCCTTGCGACAGATCTTGTCTATCTCGTCTATGAAGATAATGCCCTTCTCTGTCTTTTCTATGTCACCGTCTGCGTTGGCGTAGAGTTTCTGCACCACGTTTTCGACATCCTCTCCCACGTATCCTGATTCAGTCAATGTGGTTGCATCTGCTATCGCGAACGGCACATCAAGATACTTGGCTATTGTCCTCGCCATCAGTGTCTTTCCTGCACCGGTGGCTCCCAACACCATCACGTTTGATTTATCTAAATCAAAGTCAATAGGGGGTTGGACTATTCGCTTGTAGTGATTCGACACCGCAACACTCAGCACAGTCTTGGCGGCATCCTGTCCAATCACATATTGATCTAGGTGTTCTTTGATTAGCACAGGATTCAGTATGTTCTTGTCACCTGCGTATAATTTTTCTTTTCGAGCCTTGATGACATCCTCTTCTAAGATTTCAACACATAACTTGACACACTCGTTGCAGATGGATGTTTTCTTCGCTCCAACGATCATCTTAGTCACGTCCTTACGGCTCTTGCTACAGAACGAACATATCAATGTCTCCTCAGACATTACTGGCTATCTTTGAGTTTTTTGATTTTTGGGAAAAGTTCTTGCATGTTGTTGATCTTGTTTCTATTCAACACACCGAACGATGCCGCATCATCTGGATTAGAGTTTAGGAACCAAGTTTTTGCCATGGTTAGGATATAGCCCGACCATACTTTCATTTGGTTTGAACTGTAGTCCATGTTAAGGATCACCGTTGTGGACGCTCTACAGGCGTTCAGCAACCATGTGTAGTCTCTGCCTTTCTTGTTTGGCTTCCAGTTCTCTAGATATTTTTCATACTCTGGATCTTCTGTCCCAAAGGGATCCAGAGCGGAAAAATTGTTGTCATCCCAAAGGTAAATCGTGAGATCTTCTTTTGGGAAATATTTGTTTATTTGATCAGCGAAGTTGTCCTTGTCCTTCTTGCTTAGGTTGATCAGACAGAAACTCTTGTTTTGATTTTGGAAGAAACTCGGTGGCGTGACCATTGTGATCGTGCCCATCTTTTTCCTGAGCTCAAGTTTCTCTCCAGTTACTGCAATTTCTTGTGGTTGTAGTTTGTTACCTTGTTTTTTTGTTGCATCAGTCATTTTGATTCAATATATCAATTATAACATTCCTGTCATCATCGGACAAGTCTGAAAGTTTAATTTCTTTGTTCTCTAATTTAGTTATCAGGTCGTCTATCCTCGATTCAATTCTCTGGTGATAGTCTTGTTCGCTAGTCACTCTCTTTTTGTAGTGCGTAAATTTTTCTCTTGGTATGTGTTGTTCTATCGACAATGATTCTGCTATTTCAGGCACTTCATCTACAGTGTTTGGTAAGTCTGGTAAAATAATTTCATTCTTCTCAGGCTCAGGTATGTCAAGTTCCTTTGACTTCTGCCAAAGGGTTTGATCATTTTGTTCTTCATTCTGCACGTAAGTCTCTTTTTCTTCAATGGGGATGAATATCCTTTGTCCATTCTTTATGACCATTCTGGTCTTTTGTCCTGGCTTTGGTTTGTTTCCTTCATCAAATCCCTCCAATAACTTGTCTAATTCTTCGTCCGTCATTGGCCTATCCTCTATGTCAGGCTGTATCATAAATTTCTCTTTGAGACCTTCTGTGGTCATTTCTTCTAAACCGTCTTGCTTTTGTTCTTTCAATGCAGATCCTTTTGTTATCACCTGTGGATTTGGCATCTCCGGGTCCATTATCTGTGCAATCAACTCTCTGTTTTCTTCCGGTACGTTTTCGAACGTGGTATCTCCTCTGAGTATGTCGTCTATTATGTCCTGAAAGAACGCCATTCGTGATTCTGTAATTGGCGGTTGTTGTTCGGCTTTTTCTTTAGTCAATCCAACGTCTGCTAGGTACTGAGCCCTGTTACTTTCGTCTCTTTCCATTTTCAATTCCTCACTGCTGATGTCTTCGTATTTGCCATTTTTATTATGGAATGCGTCGAGCATCTGCTTACGTTCTTCATCGGTCATCTCCGCCGGATTCGGCAGTTCCGGCTTTGGGGGCTCTACCACCTTTCCTGTTCTTTCTTCGACTATCCTCGTACCTAACAAGCCCATTGATTGTTTTTTTGGTTTGTTTTCTTCTATGGGTGTTTCGGGTTCTATCACTTCGGTCAGGTCCGGTTTGACACGTTCCTGTTTGGCAATCTTGCTTTGTTGCAAAGAGAGCCTTGTGATTTCGTCTTCCTTTGCCTGCTCCTCATGGAAGTCTCTCTTGGGTTCATCTTCCTCTGCGGCCTCTTTGGCTATACGTTCGAGTTCCGCTTTCTCTTCTTGCTCACGCTGTTTGAATTTTTCTAGTTGTGCCTGTTTGTCTATCTCTTCTTCCGTGGGCAGGTCAAACATCACTTCGTCTGGATCGAAAGCATCTGTGTTATCTGCTACTATTTCTTTGTCTTCAGTTTTTTTTTACCTTCGAGATCTATGTGTGGGATCACCCCATCGTCTTCCTGTATGATCTCAACAGGCTTCTCTTCAGGTTGTGGCACCTTCTCATTGAAGGTTTCCAGTTTGTCTTGCCAATCTTTCAGACGTTTTTCTGCCTGTTCCTTCTTGATCGCTTCTTCGGTCTTGGCCATCATCTCATTCCATTTCAGTGTCACATCCTCTTCATCTGGTTTCTCGAGATCTATGACTTCATCGGGTTTTGGTGCTTTGACAGGGAATCTCCTCATCAGACTCTGGTTGGCCGCGATCAATAGTAACACTGCTAAAGGGTCAAACACCACGATTAACAGCAGTATAACCCAACGTACGGCCTTGCTGGTCTCGACTTGGTCCGTTATACCCCAATCCACGGCCAAT
>Ga0222718_10005436_pt1 | contig 10344 bp, 14 predicted proteins | sample C33_27DmetaG_FD_165045 | JGI IMG/M metagenome (GOLD analysis project Ga0222718, IMG submission 165045) | Estuarine water microbial communities from San Francisco Bay, California, United States - C33_27D | ecosystem: Environmental > Aquatic > Marine > Unclassified | place: USA: California... | reverse complement strand
ACTGACCGCTAATTTTACGATGATTCATAAACTTAACGGCCAGTCCTTCTCCTACGCAACCTGCTACGAGGTCAGTGAGCGTACTTTCTGGCAGGTCGTCTGATAGAAGTTGGGATACGAAACTCCATGATCTTGGAGTTGCAAATGATCTAGAACTGCCTCTAGGATCAAAATCGTATAAATCTTGTTTGGCGAATGTACAGTAACCCACCACATCTGCGTGTACGTGTTGGTTGGTTGCCCATTCCATCCAGTCTTCGAAGTCCACTCTTAACTCTACGTGAACGAATCTGTTTGCCAACGGGGCCGGCATTCTGTAAGTGACACCTTTGTCACTGTCTCTGTTACCTGCCGCTACAATTGAAACGCCTTCCGGTAGGTGATACTGTCCTACTCTTCTGTTCAAGATAAGTTGGTATGCCGCCGCCTGTACTGCCGGAGCCGCCGAGTTCAACTCGTCCAAGAAAACGATAGCATTAGACTTGGGATCAGTTGGCAGTTCTGCCGGACTCGCCCAAACCATGTTGTTCTCTTTTGAGTTGTAATAGGGAATACCCTTGATATCTGTAGGCTCCCACAAAGGAAGTCTAATGTCAATCACTTCTCTGCCTTCCGCGTCTGCGATCTGTTTAACAATGTCGGACTTACCAATACCTGGTGCTCCCCACATCATTATGGGTCTCTGTAATTTGATACAATGTGTTAATGCTGATTTCGCCTCGTTGGGCGATACGGTTCTATTCTGTGAACCTACTGCCGCCTCTTTGTTTTTGTTAGCTCTTGCCATTTTGTACACTCCTGTTTAAAATGTTTATAATATCATTATAACAGAAATGTGTATATGGTCAACCGCACAAAAGTCGCATAATCATTGACTTTTTTACAGGTATTCGTAGAAATTTGGAATATAATTAGTAATTTTTATGTTTCTTCTTTGATCCAATACCTGAATATTTTTTTCCAACTCTGACCAGTAATTATCAGTATGCTTGGATAATAATGTTTTTTCAATGTTTCTGATAGATATATTGAATCTTATATCGTGTTTTAAATTGTATGATGATTTGAATTTCGTGATATCTTCTAAAATTTTTTTTTTCAGTTTAATTGGTGCAAAATTCATATCATAGATTTTAGGAATTGTTACAAATGCCAAATCCAAACCAATTTTCTTGTGTTTCTCCTGAAACTTGGAATTAATTTTGTGTATCCATATTAGAAAATCATAAAAATTAAACATTGACAATGTTTGTAAAGATATTTGCAAGTTTACCTGTATCTCTTTATCAGCCAAACTGAGAAGATTTTGTTCTATTTTTTTGAAGTTGCTAGGGAATCTAATATAATCACAGGCGCCGCCATAGGCATCAATGCTGACATTCAAATTTACCTTTTTGAAACCTAATATTAGTTCGTAAAATTTATTGTTTATATTTGTTAGATTACTGATGCAATCTATTTCAATGTTCCCTATAATGCCATTATCTTTTAAGTACTGGAAATAGTATTCAAACTCTGGCATAATGCTAGGCTCGCCGCCTTGTATTGTTAAATGTTTAATATTTTTTGATATACTACATAGTTCGTCTATATCTTTTTTTGTAATCGGCGTTTTTGCTGTTTGTCCTAATTCTTTGCTCCATTGTGAACTACGATCTGGTCCACACATGATACATTTTAAATTACAGAAAGTCCCAAAATCTAGATCCATTGCTGTAGGTATTGCTACATCTGAATCAAAATCTTTGAACCTACTATTGTAATTCAGTCGCAAACTAATTTTTCCATCGGCTTCGTCTTGGTAACAAGCAGTGCATTCATTTAGTCGTTCTCCAGCAATCATCTTTTCCCTTACTTGTTTGAGATACTCGCTGTTCCAAAAATCTTTTATCTTTGTCTTTCCTGCTGGGTCTTGTGACACACAGCAGAGCTTATTATTCCTATGGTTGGCGGAGAAGCCAATAAAAGGAAACTTGCAGTATGTGTTACTAATTTTTTTGCTCATCCATTTTACTCATAGCACGAGCCAATCCGTATTTTGTAATGTCTCCGGCAAACAACATTAGTTGCAACGCCATTTTTTCCGTGGTCACAATGATCTTTTTCTTATCAACGAAGTACGGGCAGTCAACAAACTCGTCTAACCATAGGTATGTTTGCGGGGTGAATATGACTTTAGCAGGAAACTTAATGTCATAGGTTTTGAGATCCAACTTGTCCAACATCTCAAGGCCCTGTTTTGTGAGTCGCAAAGATCTTGCTTGGTAGCTCTCACGTACATTCTGCCACCAAGTGTAGTAATTGGTCTTTATGCTTTCGTCGTGTGTTGGCTGTTCCAGCAGTTCAAGGAAGGTTCGTGTGTAGGCTGTCTTGCGATCCATAGTGCTATTTAACGGGTGGAATTATCGCTTAAATTTTTCGCCGGTCTTCAAAAGATACACACCAAACTTGTCAGTGTTGTGTTGAGCGTTCAACTTCTTGGCCAGGTTCTCTGCGTGTCCAGGATTGGAGAATGACACCTTCTTGTATTTTGGTCCAGGATAGTTCGCAACCAAACTAGACGATTTCAAGTTGATCGGTTTACCATCATAGAAAACCGCCCAGATGCCCTCTGCCGCTAGGACCTCGTCCATTTTGAAGGTGGCTTTATTGCTGTGTTGTAATAACACTGTGGGTTTTGGTCTGCTCATATGTGAGATTCTCCTATAACTATATTTACCGGAAAAATCATGTCATATTCAGGTATTGTTAAATAATTTAATGCCAACACCGTCTTATAGCCAAATTGTTGTTACAGGGTGTTCGTTTTCAACAGGGATGGAAATGAATGATCACCTTCTGCAGAATTTTGAAAACTTGCGAGAACGAGAGTCAAGCATATTAGCCTGGGCAAAAAAAAACAAAACAAGCATTAAATCAACTAGTTTTAAAGAATTGAAGAACTATGCAGATTCAGAATGGCATACAAATGAAAGGTACAATAGTTGGCCCGCACTTTTACAAAGAATGTCCGGAATTCCAGTGACAAACTTGGCAACTACAGGGGCCTGTATTGGAAGGTCTTTGATTGACTATTCGAATTTTCTAAAGAATATTACTAGTAAAAAAATTCTAACGATACATCAAATACCATACAAGGAAAGGATGTACATAAGATTTGATTCAGTGCATGGAAGGGTTGTTGTCAATCCTATTACAATCAGTACAAAAGGTAATTTTGGATTCGACAGGACGTATTTTGCAAGACAAATTAAAAATGTACACGAAGTTTATAAGCAACGAGCAATGAATGATGGATACATCGAGAAACAATTTTTAAAGGTATTGGCCCGATTAGAAAATCTTTCTGTAAAAGCCAGTATAAACAACTTTTATATATGGCCAACAGATGATTTACAACCGGAATTTATAAAAGATAAAGTTTTATTGAAAGACTTCCAAAAATTTAGATCAAATTATCCAAGAGGAAAATTCGGACATCCTGTAGGATCTAAATTTAATGTAGATTTGTGTAATAAAATAATCTCTACTTGTCTTTAGTAAAGTCGCCGCCGTCCATCTCTATGTCTATGGTCTGGGACTCACTGGCGGTTTTGAGTGCTTCTATTATGTCTTCCTGTATTGTGACCATACGGGTCATAACTTGGCTCAGTGAATCAGCCAATTGATCCGCTTCCTTGGCAGGGATCACTATCTGACGCTCGCCCTTCTGTCGTAGCGTTCTGATCCTACCTATGAGATCCTCAATTGGTCTTGTTTGTATCTTGGAATTCTTTGACTGCATTGTTCAATACCTGTTGCATTTCTAGTTTGGTTTTCATTGGACCTTTGTGTTCGTACCTCGAAAGTGTGATCATCTTTGGACAGTATGCTTTACGCCAACCTTTCTCAAAACAGATTATGTAGTAACCTGCACAGAATTGGCTTTTGCTCTTGGGTGTCTTTGTGTAAACCGGTAATTGTTTCTGCACATCAAACATGGGATTGTAAGGATGTTGGCTACAAGGGTATCCGTGTACATCAAAGTTGTAAGATTGTATCTCTTCTTCGGGCTTTTTTAAATTTGATTCGTCAAATATCCCAAAACCAAACTTTGTGAACAGGCTCTCCTGTGTGTGGAACACTTGCCTCTTGTCCTGTTTGCTTAGGAAGATCCAACCGTTGTCTGCTTGTTTCGAAAGGGTGCCCAACTTCTGGCCGTTTTGCTCGACTATCCAGAACTTGTCTTTGACTAGGGTCTTTGCTCTAACTGTCATTGTGTTAATCTCGCATTAAAAGGCTCAACATACAGTTGCGCCTGCTCACTAATTCTATTTAAATCGTACTTGCCACAGAACCTCATGAATCTGATTCCAACTTGGTCTACACTTTTGTTCTCTGCCTTGGCCTGTGCGATGGTCTGATCCAGTTCTTCTACGATGGCCTCTGGTTGTGCGTGTAGGTCCACTAGTGCCCTGTTCCTTTCGTAGTCTTCAAGCACTCTGTGTTCGTTTCCGTCATGATCTAGCCATTTGCTCAACATCAGATTGTTCCAAGTGTAGCCCTTCTCCTTGCGATCCGCGTATGCTTCCTGTAGTCCTATCTTGTTCTTGGTGCCCTTCGTACGCACACCTGGATATGCTGAGAATATGTTGTCACTTGGATCACCTCTCATGGCTTTCTCGAAAACAAGCCACTCTGTGTCTGGTGCAGGCTTAGGTGCCTTCAGTTTCTTGTCTATCACAGGTTTGCCAGATTTAGCGTCAAACCAACCTTCGTGCGTAAGTATGGTCTCGTTGACACCATTGTACTGTTTCACACGTGGTGTGATCAACTGATTCAAATCCTTGTCTGTGCTTATGATTACGTGATCTTGGTCAGGATGTTTGTCTATCCATCTTGCTATGAGATCGTCGGCCTCTGTTCTTGGATTTCGTAATACAGTTGCGTTTGTTTTTGTTTTTACAAAATCAACGAAGTCGTCGTACACCTCCCAGAAAACTTCATTTTCTTCTTTTTCCTTCTCGGTCATGGCATCCGCCATCTCCTTACGATTCCTTTTGTACGGTGCATACATGTCTTTTCTGAATGATCTGCCCTCCAGGCAGAATACCACATGTGTACCTCCAAAGTCCTGCCAGGCCTTCTTTATTGAATTCATCATTATGTGTATGGCCATGCCCACTTTCTCAGAAGTGTCTCCTCTGATCACGTGTCTAGCACGGAAGAATGTGTTTGCTGTGTCTACAAGTATGTGTGTCATACTTTATTATAGCACAATTTTATTATTTTGTCTATATTCACAAAGAGACTCAACAAAATATTCATTATGTTGTTTGACAGGATGGACTCCGTCGGGTGTTCTCTCTGTAGAGACTTTATCGTACAAGTATTTTGGTAATCTGTTTTCTCGAGGTAATAGATCGTATACCTGATCATCCCAACTGGTTAGTCTAACATTGTCTTGTGCCTGTAAAAAATTTATGATTTTTTTGCCCCTATCGGCCGCGTGATCTAGCATTTCTCTATTGATCTTTTCCCTTAATGCGCCGCCTAGAAAGTTGCTATGTGAAGAAGACAGAGTATACAGATGTTCCGCCAACACATCGCCAAAGTAAAATTTTATTCTTTTCCTATATAAATTGGGTAGCAGGATGTATATAAGATCTGTGTCAATATTTTTTTTGACATAACAATATTGTTTGAAGATTGTGTCAATTCCTGCACCAGGCGTCCCAAAATTGGCCACAAGCAAGTTTGTTTTTTGTTGCAGGATGTGAGGCCAAGAATCTTCACTAGGTAGTTCATACCCATAAGTCACACTACATCCTAAGCACACAATATCATATTTCTTTCGGGATAGATCTACACGCAAATTTTTGTTATCATATCCTAATACATATTGTGGTGGTAAATTCTTTTCATTCAATATCTGTGAGCCTCCCAGTATGTTACACTCGAACCATTCCTTAAAAAAACGTATTTCAAGATCTCCGTTGAACCTTATTATGTTTGTTTTTAAAGTTTTGTTTTCAACATATTTGTTGTCTTTCATATGCAACGAGCTCAACGAACCGACATCTTTTTCTTTTCCCTCATGGACAACATTCACAACGACTTGTTGAGATTCGTCCCCAGGCGCGAAATTTCCAAATTGGAAATGCAGTACATCGTTTATCGATTTGATTTCATGATAGAAATTGTATTGGCCCTTTGGCAGTACTCTGGTTTCCCCGTCGACCCGGATGAGTATGGGATTCTGATTATATTCAGTATTAAATGATATCCTAAGTTTAGGAAACTTCAGTTTTTCCATCGTCTCTTCTGTTGATCTGTACGTATCCAGATCCGGTGACGTCAATGCCTTGTTCGTTTCCTATGGTCCTACAAAGTGTCTGGAACCATCTGTCAACGATTTCTTCCTCACTTGCACCCTCATATCCTGACTGTTTCAACATGTTCACGAACTCATCGTTCCAGTCCAGTTCAAAGAATCCGTTCCTTGGATTCTCAGGATTGACGTTCAAGTTTAGAACCTTGACCATAGGTTCTTCGCTCTTCTTGGTCTTCTTTGTTGTCTTTTTCTTCAATGTGCTTTTTGTTGTTTTCTTTACCTTCATAACTTTATTATACCTTCTTTGGTTCTAATAGTCTACCTTATGTTCCCCATTTATTACCAAATAGATCAACATGAAGTCTCGGCGTGTATTTGAATCCGTGTTTCATAGCCATATCTGCCACCTGTGATGACGTCTTTGCCTGTCCTTCGACTGTTGCTCCCATTGGCATCAGCCATATATCAGCGTCTACTCCTGCTAGGTGATATTCGTCTCTAGCTCTATTTACTTCGTCGAGATCTTGGTCATCTTGCACCACGAACTTGAAATAGAGATGTGTGTTTGGAATCTCTGAATATTGTTTTGCCACATCTGGCCTTATAGATTTGTCCCACTCCTCCCCTGATATTGATAACTTAGGTGAAGTTGACCACGTGACGTGTACTGGATATTTTGTATGATCACCAGCGACCAACCCATGAAGAAACTTGTCAAAACCTTCTTTGAAAGGTTGTGTACAGTTTGTTTCTATTGTTATGTTTTTCAGATCGTTGAAATGCGGCTGTCTTAAAAGGTGTTGTGTTTCTCTTTGCCATAACATCGGTTCCCCACCTGTGATTATGAAATGTATGTCTTGTCCGTTATCACAGGTCCATTTCTTCTGTGGTGTGTAAGATGTGCAGTCTTCCGCTATCTTCTCAACACTATCCCAATTCACTAGATGTTTGTATCTTGACGCCCAACTGGCACTGGCATCGCATCCAATCTCTACCACAGGCAGTTCACTCACGTGTTTAATACCTGACAGATCTTGGGTTGCGTAAGGCATCTCTTCCGGCTTTAACCACTTGCTCTTATCTCTGCCCTGTCCAAAACCGTGGCAGTTGAAGTTGCAACCAAACACACGGAAGAACACAGAAGGTACACCTACAAATCTGCCTTCGCCCTGCACACTGTAGAATATCTCCGAGTATCTAATTTTTTCCATAGTTTATTATATTGTATCTATTTAGATTTGTCAATCCGGCCGGTTAGATAAAACGGATTGTTTATGTTGTTGTACCATGGTAATCTTGGATTCATATGTTTAAGGTATGAAGGATACGTGTCAAGGAATAAGTTGATTTGAGTTGTATCTTTGAACCAATTTGTTCCATATGGAAAAATTATATGGTCGTGTATTTTTTCAAGTTCTGCTTCAATGTATGCTTGTTCGATTATGTCTAATTCTTCGCAGTCCGTGTTTTTTTTTGATACAATATCGTCTAGTACAAGGTGTGCTCTTTTTCTGGTCACGACTGGATATGATTTTTTGGTTTCATTCACTACATTGTGTATAACCTTGTCGTCGATATCTAAATTCAACTGGAATTTTTCTGATACTTTTGAAATTTCGTTTTTGAGCATATCTTCATTCCATAGCGAATACATATCAAATTGATGGTTATTTTTGTCGGCAAGTAACTTGTTCATACTATTCCACCATTTATGATTTTTAATGTTATGGAATTGTATTTTGGTTAATTCCTTGGCAACATTTTTGTTAAAACTTGTATCTCCAAACGTTTCCTTCACAAACGAAGCATCAGCGAAATTAATAATTGACTTGTATCTTTCTTTTTCATTTTCATGTCCTGGGAGCCTATAAAACCCACAACGTTCCACAAAAAGAAAATCTTTTAGATTAAAATTAATAACAACCTTGTGGGCGTCGGCATCCGGCGAATGATCTTTACCATTCATTTGGTGTGCCCTTGTAAAATTTGGATTGTAGTCTTTCTCCTCAAAACCGTGAACTCTGCCGTCATCATCCCAAGGTGAATCTACATCTTTGAAATTCGAATTTTTGTAAAATCTGTCAAGCATCCAACGTACACAGTTGCCAAAGGTACCCGGTGCGTATATCACTTGTATTGTTTTTTTTATTACCATAGGGACGGATCTATACTTTTTGTTGCTTCTATGTAATCCTTTGTTGTAAGTTTTTTTTCTGGCTTAACATTTTTTATATCATCAGGGAAATCTCTGTACAAGAAATGTTGGATGGTCTCAACGTCAACTAGTTGATTAAATCCTACGTGTGCTTCTTCTATGTTTTCTTCATTACGTATTACGGAAGTCATGGCGTCATCCAATTGTTGCATATTGTGAAACTCCATCATGATATGGAATTCTGGCAAGTTCATAGATCTAAATCCTAATTTTGCTCTTGTCAAACGGTAACTGTTCATTCTGCCCATTGCAACCATCTGGTCTAGAAACCTTCGCATTCTTACTGCGAAATCCTGTGCATTGACATCTTTGTTATGATCTGCGAATATATGGTATATGTCAGACAGAGTAATCCTCCATGGAACCTTCTCGGTAAAGATCTTGTGTGATGCAGTGTACACCACCATCCCAGAAGTACCTATGTCTGAAGTTGAATATAACGGGTTCTACTCGATGTTTTTTTAAAAAATCAAATACACTTTTGTTATAATTATTACAGATTACTGTGTTTTCGTCAATCGATAACATGTTCACATCAAACACTGATTCAGCAACATAGCCTACCCATTCACCCAACCACTTATCTATGAATTTAGCCAACCGCGCATTATTTTCCTCATCCTGTATCCACCACCGGCCTTTAACTACACTTTTGAAATCACTTTTTTCAAATGGTAATGACGGATTGTCGTCTATTAACAACACTTCCCAACCTGGCATGGTTTTCTTGTAGTTTTGTACGTCTCTTACTGATATTGCCACTCTTGGTTTTATCAACGAAATGACGGCGTCGGAATGATAATCTCTTTCCAAAAGGTGCACTCTAAAACCTTGCTGTTCAAACATTTCAACGTATTCTGAAGGATCACCGTATTTGGGATCATGACCCCAGTATAGATCCTTTCCAGCACGTAATATACTTGCTGTATCTATGGTTCCTGTGTAGACAGTATCTTTTGGTTTTATGTACATTTGCTGTCTGTTAATTTTTTTGAGCACATTCGAATATCCTTGTGCAAACTGGATTGCATAAAATTTTTCGCCAATTACGGCAAAGTGATCACGAGGCGTCATAGGTGGACGATATATATCACGCAATGAGTTGTACCTTTCGATTTCAAGTTTTGGTCTATGTACTTCTACTCCCGCTTTTGTAAGTATATCGGATAATGTTGAAAAATCTTCTTCTGTCTCTTCTGCGATTTTTTGTAAAGGATTTAAAATTTTTTCGTCTGAAAAAAAATCTTTGAACCATTCTATTTTGAATCCAGAGCCTACCATACAGTGTTTGAGAGGGTGGAAAGGCGCATATCCTTTTATGGGGATCATTACTTTTTCTTGTTCTTGTCTAATCTAACGACCTTGCCGTCTTCTTCTTTCAAGTGTCCCACTGACTCTCTTACTATGTCGTGTGTTGAGAAGTTCGCCCAATACAGTTCAAAGGCAACACCGTCTTCTAGTCCTTCGAATGAATGGAACAGTCCAGGTTTGACAGCAGTGAAATCACCTGGATTCAAGATTGTCTCGTCTACGAGGTCATAGTCCTTCTGCCATACTTTGATTTTCATCTGTCCTGACACCACGTAGAAGCCGTTCCACTTCCACTCGTGTAGGTGTTTGCTACAAACACCGCCTTTTTTGTAATCTATCCTATGGAACTCCAGTGAATTGTTTGCGAGTATAAGTTCCGTCTCGCCCCAAATTTTTCCTGCTTTGATTGTCATAATATTATTTTACTACTATTTAGATGGAAAGTCAATGGGGGAGCAAAAACTCCCCCAACTGATTATACTGCTATGAAGTATAATAAACTAAC
>Ga0222718_10005435_pt1 | contig 10344 bp, 11 predicted proteins | sample C33_27DmetaG_FD_165045 | JGI IMG/M metagenome (GOLD analysis project Ga0222718, IMG submission 165045) | Estuarine water microbial communities from San Francisco Bay, California, United States - C33_27D | ecosystem: Environmental > Aquatic > Marine > Unclassified | place: USA: California... | reverse complement strand
TCAGCAATTTCTCCAGCTTTTAACTGAATCTTTCCTGTGTTGTCTTTGATAGGACCTGTAAATGCAAAGTATTTGCCGTTCTTGATACTGTCTTTGATCTTTTGAGCAAATGCTTTTACTTTGTCTGGCATGTTTGTAAACGGAGCCATTTGTACAACGTCATCATTCATGTGACCAAAGTAATCACCACTTTTCCAGTTACCGTCAATCACTGCTTGTACTTTACTAATGTAGTAAGGTGACCAGTTATCAATAGTGGCAGTTAACTGTGCTTTAGGAGCAAACTTATATTGGTTACTTGCTTGACCAAAACCAAGTACACCTGCTTTTTCAGCAGTCTGTAATGGTGCTGGTGAATCAGTATGTTGTGCAACCATATCACATCCTTCAGCAATCATAACGTCTGCAGCCTGTGCTTCTTTACCTGGATCATACCATGTGTTTACCCATACAATGTCAATGTCAACATCTGGATTAACAGTCTTAGCACCTAAATAGTAAGTGTTGATTTCACGAATAACTTCAGGTATTGGAAATGCACCAACATAACAAATTTTGTTTGTTTTGGTCATTAATCCAGCAATAATACCTTGTACGTGTCTTGCTTGATATAATCTCAAACCATAAGTTGCCATGTTCTTTGATTGTTTGTAGCCAGTAGCATGTTCGAACTTTACATTTGGAAATTCTTTTGCAACTTTTAACATAGGCTCCATGTAACCAAAGCTAGTAGCAAATATAATATCTGCTCCGTTTTGTGCCATAGCTCTAATAGCTCTTTCACTATCAGGACCATATTTTACATTTTCCAGATATACAGTTTCCACTTTGTCTCCAAAGTGCTTTTCAACATCCAATCTTCCAATGTCGTGTCTGTAGGTCCATCCATGGTCACCAATTGGGCCAACGTAGATAAAACCTACTTTGATTTTGTCTCCAGCATATGCAACACTGAAAAACATAACTGACAGAAGTACTGCCATTAGTTGAAGTAGTTTCATTATTTTCCTTTCTTGTAGAGGGTGTTCTATAACTATAATGCATCACCCAAGTGTTTTGGTTGAGATAGTCTCAGACTTATAACTGTCCTGCCAATCATCGCCATTAAGTTGTCTAGTCTCTGTCTCAATTTTTAATAATCCATCGTTTACTACACGATAGGTTATTAATTCTTGCTTAATTACTCCGTTTTCTTGCTTTTGTCTTATTTTGAATTCACTCATTTACTGCTTCCTTGATTATTGATTTGCCCCATCCTTGCCTACGTCTATAATATAGTCGTGTTATATATTCACTTTGTGACAAATTATGTTCTGAAATATCTATTTGATATTTTGTTAGTCTACGTGTTAACTTGTTTCCTTTGAAAAACTCATTGAAGTTGTAATTACAATCTACTTTGTAAGGATACTTATCATAAATGCTTGTAGTAAATATATGTTGATATTTTTTAAGTTCATTATAAAAATCTGTGCTAACTCCTAAATACTTTGCATCAAAAACACTATCTATAAATTTAGTTATAGTTTTTTTATCTTGATGAAAACTTTTCTGGGCGTCCCACATCAATGTATGACCATCAAATTGTAAATGACCACTGTCACCACCATGACCATATTTTAAATAAAAACTAATATCATTTTTTGCTTTTGTATAAAGACTACCTACTATTCCTGTATCTTTCTTAATACATGATAATAAATGATCATACATAGTTCTGTAATTTTTGCCTATGCTATGTGCATATCTTGTATAAACTTGTGTCCAGCCAAAACAATGAAAGTTGTTTATCATCCAACTGTATAACCAACTATCTACTAGATCATTGAAGGGCATATACTTTGTACCTACTACTAGTTCGGCACTTTCTGATATATCATCTTCTTCTTCTTTATGTCCACTTACGTATCCATTTGCTATTACTGTTTTTATTCCGTGTAGTTCACGTTGTTCGGGCCTATTTAGCTCTGCATTTTCTAATAATTGTAGTAACCAACTTTCTATTGTCCCATGTTGACCTGCTTCAAGTATTGCACATTGCCCATCAGCCCATGTGTTAAAAGTTTCCTCTGGTAGTCCTAGAATAGTTTCTGTATAACTTTGAATACCTTCTTTGTTGCACTTAGCAAATATATCTTTTAAACTACTAATGTCCATGTTTTTTCGTTTTATACTGGTGAGGACATTATCGTCCATACTTTGTACACTAAGAGTCATTCCTCTATTGAATTGTGCTCCACTTGTAAATTTTTTGACAATCTGTAAAACTTTTTCACTTGCATTTTTATACCAAGTAGCATCTACTACTTTTGGAAAACCATATACTTTTTGTAACCTTAGTAGTTCATCTGTAATTGCCATGTCTCTATCAAAAAACACTCCAAAGTTTGCATCAGCTATTGTTACAAAATCTATCTTATTTTTTGCAATCCATTCTAATTCTTGCATAACTTTTTTCATAGGAAATTTACGTATCTTTGAATAAGTCAAACTACCCCAGTCACAAAATGTACAAGCAAAAGGACATCCTCTATTTGTTTCTAATGTAGCATTAAAAACATAATTTTGATTTTTAGCCATTATATTATCAAATACTCCTGTAATATAAGGACTAGGAATATCTAGATTGTTTAACCTTTTGCCTTGATATATTTGTTCTAAAGGACTATTTGCTAAAAATGTTTTTAGTATTTTAACAAAAGTTTCCTCACCTTCATTTAAACAAATACTATCAATATAATTATATCTTATAAAAAAACTACTATCAGGACTATCAGTTATTTGAGGGCCACCCATAATAATTTTACAGTTAGGAAATTTTTTTTTAATACTTCGGGCAAGTGCTTTGTTGTATTCCCAATTCCACATATAACAACTTAAAAAACATATATTAACTTCTTGTAAACGTGATACTAAGTTATATATTTTTTCTCTGCGGAATACAATGTCAACTACTTCGAAGTTATTAGTAATAACATCAAACTGTTTGGCATAACTCCAAAGGCAACCTACACTATAAGGTAACCAGTACCCTTGTAAATCATTGATTCCAATCTTAAAGTTTGGTTGCACTAGTAGAATTTTATGCATTTATTCTCGCACTAAATCTAATGTGACACAATGATGTCCACCACCTAACGTCCTACTATGCCGTAAATCAATCCCATGACTATCCACACCATATTTGTCTAATTTTCTTCTTAGGTTTTCTTGTTTTGGATCACATATTATGCTTTTTGGATCAACAACTAAAAAATTTATTCCAATCCAATTACTTGCAACAGGATAATCTATGAAGTTTTTATGTTCCATTTCGTTAATCCATATTTTATCCCAATTTTTCATTGGTTCAGGCACTGTATCTATTGTTACACGTTTTCCATTCAATACTACTAATCCTTCTCTGACTGGAACAATAGTACTATCTATATGAAATCCTCTATAAAAAGATACAGGATGTACTTTGTATGTTTCACTATAATAATCTGATAACCACTTATAACCTTGTAAGTCTCCACTTGTACTTATTAGATAGAGCAAATCATCATTCAATCTACAAATATTTGCAGCATCAAATTTTCCTTGTGCTTTTATATAATCTACTCCTAAGAAATCATAAGATTCTATTTCCATATTTCTACAGGCAAAGGTCATAGGAGGATCTATAACATCAGATCCGATAATAAGTAATCTATCACGTGGACAATAATTATAATATCCATCTTTTTCTTGAAAGTTTTGATCAGTTGGTCTATATATTTCTACACCAATATTTTTTAAAAAATTAGATAAATTTTGTAAGTCTTCTTGTGCTTCATCTATTATATATTGTTTTACAGGCCCTTTTGGAATAGGACTTTCTTTCCAAAAAGTTGTTTCTTGTGACTTTAGATAATCTGGACAAGTAGTTGGCCAATTAGAATAATTTGCATTGCCTACAATTATACTTTTTAATGTATCCCATTCATTATGAGTTGATATTTTCATTAGCAAGCAAATTCTTGTTGTAGTTTTATATTATCCATAAACTCTTTTTTAGTACTAGGATTATCACTAAATGCACCACGTAACACAGTTGTTTGTGTAAGACTACTATGGGCACCAATACCTCTGTTCTCACAACAACCATGTGTTGCTTGTATGTAAACTCCTACATGTTCACTCTGTGTTGCTCGTTGTATTTCATTAGCAATAACATTGTTAAGTTCTTCTTGTAGTGTTCCACGCCTAGCACACCATTGTGCAATACGTGTATACTTACTAAGACCAATTAGTTTTTCAGCAGCTATTATTCCAATATATGCAACACCTGTTACTGGCTGGTGATGATGTGAACACATACTTTTTAGTTCACTTCTTACTACTAGCATACCTTCATATCTATCTATACTATCATTAGGAAATGCAGTTGCATTAGGCATAGGGTTATAACGTCCAGCCATTAGTTCATTAATATACATCTTTGCTAAACGTCTACCAGTTCCCATACTATTAGGATCATTATGTCTATCAATTATCAAACTATCTAATACGGATTCAAATTTAGGAGTTAGTTCTTCGATAAGTGCTTCTTTATCACCTTCGTTTAGTACACTACTAATGTTATCACCTGCCCAATATCTTATATTGGCATTTTTTAGTTTTTTTCTAATTATATCACTTATCATATTTTTCTCCGAGTTATAGTGGTGTGTCATTAAGACCTGTCACTTTATAGTTTTTTAATTTTATTTTGTCTTTTTAGTTCATTTAACTGTGTTGCATCAACACAAGTAAATGACATACTTTTTGCCTGAGGCTTAAGGTTGGATAATTCATTTATAAATGGTTTGGGGTTGTCTTGGTATACACGTTGACAACTTTCTTTACTTTTAAATATGGATTTATAAACAAGTATTTCAGGTGCTACGTCTCCGTAATTCATATAAATTATACTAATTATAAACCACATATTCTAACCTTTTTTATTAATATACTATCTTGTGGCTATCATTGTCAAACTTAAACTGCAAACTTTTACTTTTAAATTACCACTTACTTCAAATATACTGATTCTTGCACGTTGTCCACTTGACTTTAAATAAACACATTCATAATCATCAGGCAAGTATATTCCACCTTTTGCTAGTGTTTGTTTGACATCTTTTTCTAAACGTTCTCTATATTCAGAATCAATCCAACTCCTGGCTAAAACTCTGCTTAGAATGTCTGGTAGCAGTGCTTTTACACTGTCTCTATCCATAAAGTTGATTTCATTGTCAGATAACCTAAATTCATATTCGACTAGTTCTTTAGGTTTGAAAGGGATTATATTTGTACTCATTTGTGTCCTGTAACTTGTATAGTGTATCTTATTGTTGTACCTATATTTGCTGCCATATGTGGAGTATTGCCAGTCCAACAAATAAAATCACCTTTTTTATAATCTGTCACAGGGGTACCTTCAATCTCAAAAATATGCCCAGGTTGCCAATCATCACAAAATATAATTGCTCTTCGTATATCTTTTAGTTTACAACCAAACATAGATCTATATTTTACGTAGGAGTCTCTATGTGTTGGAATCATACATGCAGTTTTCATTCGAAAAAAAGTTATACCTACATTTTTTACATTGTATGTTTTTTCAAACCATTTTATTATATCTTTAGCATAAGCAGGTTGTGTACTTTTCATATCAACCAAGGCACCATTTGCAACTATTTCTTTAGGATAACCTTGTTTTAACCATTTTTGCATATCTTTATCATTGTTAAATGGAACATGTTTATAATCTAATTTTGTATAACTAACAGTACTCCAAAAAGGTTTTATAAAACCTTTCTCCCAGGATTCATGTTGTTGTGTTATAACACTAGAAATTAAATTATTTTTCATTTATTCTCCCGTCCCATATTCTACTAAAACAAAGTCTACTTGTTTTGTTGCCTCTACTATATTCAGGATATTTGCCTTTTGTATCAATACCGAATATAGTGCAATTACTAGGTGTTACTCCTAATGCTTCACAATAGTCTTTCTGTAAATTGCTGTAAGTTTTTACAATATGGTTATTTTTATATTTTTCAACTAATTTTTGCCCAATATGTATACTATTAAGGTTTATGTATGGATGTGCTGAATCAGTATATGCTTGTAGTGTATCATCAAGATACTCTTTCATCATACGTATACCTACTCTATATGTTTCAATTGGAAAAATTTTACTTAAACTTGTTGTAATTACTTTTATGCAATCATAATCTAAGTTTACTTCTATAGGTTTACTTAAATTTAAATATGCCATATCAATCATAACATTTACATTCCTATCACAACATAATCGCATCACTTTATCAAAATCTTCAGGTATGTTTCCTGTGTCGCTAAAAGGTAAACTTACAACTACAACATCATTATCTAGTATAGGGCCTTCATTTATCCATGCAAATTTATTATAAAAATTTTCACGAGCTACAATCTGATGATAAAAATATTCTCCACGCCATAATCTTAACCTACGATTTGTATTTTGCATATAAAATTTATCAAATGTTTCTGTTGTACCATTACTAAAAGCAAAATGCTTGTATTTTTCTATACCATATAGTGTGTGACCTTGTACACTCCAGTCTGCATAATTATGTAGGAAATTTTTGACATTAGGTTTGCTCAATGGTTTTGCATTTTCTTTAATATATTCAAGATGTTCTTTGGCATGAATACTCCAAGCACCTCCATAAGGTTTGTCTTTAAGATTAGGTAAAGTATGTATTATACCCATCTATCTCTCCATGTATGCATTAGTTTATTACACCAATCTCTGTTAACTGGTTCTCTAATATATTCATCTATACTATCCCATATATTGTTTAAATTTCCATGGAGTAAATCGCTTAACCTTATATTTAAACCAGGTCCACTAGTCACTATCTCTTTTTTCATATCATTATATAAAAAAGTATCAGGATCTTTATAATCAAAAATATATTGTGTTGGTGGGTATAACTTTTCATGAGATCTTACTGGAGACGCATTTGGTTTGTATCTTAACAAATGGACTTCATTATCAAACCATTCATAAAACACTTGCTTTCTTCTTTCTAGTAACCAAGGCATGCTATCTTCATCAGTAACGATTGTAATAATCTTCTCATCTTTAGCCCATTCAGGAATATATGGCTTTTGCCATACGTTTGCTATTAAAAGGTTTTGATTAAAGTGTTGTTTAGCTGACGGACACGCCATCAGATATTCATTTGCTTGTTCTTTACTCAGATTGTCTCCTCTATCAAATATAACATTTCGTGTGTACCATTTTATATCGTAAGGAGTTATTGGTTCATTGTTCATATGATCTTTTGCATTAAGAACACAAAATCTTTCTTTTGCAAATTTTATAGGGTCTGGTAAAGGTTCGTCAATCCAGTTACCTACATTTTTACATGTTGTACAACATATTAATAATATCCTGCCTCCTGCGCCTGGAGTGTATTGTACCCATAATAAATTATTTTTCTGATTTTTTGTCATAAGGCAGTTTCTTTTTTTCATCGAACCAATATAAACTTCTATGCGGAGGATTTTTTGGATCAGTTTTTGCATCACTTGTAAGATAAAATAATCTTATACCACGCCTGCATTCATTTTCAGGACAGTTAATTGGATCTGGATAACCATGATAGACTAAATTTTTGTAAGTCCATACCAGCATGTTTCCGTTGTCAGGCTTTATGCTAGAGTAAATATTCTTACGTCTAGTATCATAAAAGTTTAAACTACCACCCCAGTCTTTTTTCCAACCTTTGTTAAAATATATTATTACACTCACTGCTCTATTAAGTGCGACCTCTTCAACCCAGTTAAAGTCAGTATGTACTTGTAATGTATCACCTTTATAACTTTTCATATAACCAGCACCTACTAAATGAGGATCAGGTATAAGTTTTTTTACTCCAGTTAAATCTTCTAGCCAACGTATAATTTCTGTACTGTGCATTGCATGTACTAGTTGATCTTGGTAAGGAGTAATAGACAAATCGTTACATTCATACATACAACTACCTTTACGAGTAAAATGTTTCATTTCCTCAATAGGTAAATTATATAATTCATTGCTACATTTAGATGAGATATCAAAAGGCAGAAATTCAGGTATATTGATTAATCCATATTCCGGATGTTTTTGATATTCTTTATGTAATTTTTGTATATCAAATGTTTTTAATTGCTTAATGATTTCCTGTTTAAACATTTCTTGTATTACCATAATATATAACTGAATACTCGTTTGTATTTTTATTAAACTTACACCAAGGATCAACAATTATACTTCCTGGTTCTAAATGACAATATAGTTGATCTTTGTATTCTTGATTTGTGTACCTATAAGTAGTTTCTGCACTATGTCCTAATAGTACAACTGCTTTAAATGGTCCATGTTGTGGATGAGTGTTTGGGTCTACCATTATAGGATGATAGCCCATTTGTTCACAATAATGTGCAACTAATATACTGTAACTACCGTCTTGATATTCTACATTAGGTTTATAAGTAACACCGTGTATAAGCACAGGTAAATCGGTCTTCTTTGCTTGCTCTACTAAAAACTCTGCCATATTATGTGCTTGTTTTTCTCTAGCATTCATAATGCTATCAAACAAATCATAACCTAAATTTAGTTTTTGTGCCATATGTCTAAGTGCAATGTTATCTCTTGGATGACAAGCACCACCATCGCCCATTCCAGGCTTCATATACTGTGGACCCATTATTCTTTTATCACTATTTGCAAGGGCATTACACACTACGTCTGCATTTATATTGCCCTGTTTCATTGCAACATCTTGTATCATGTTTACCAAACTAAGTTTTGCACTTATAAATGTGTTGTAAAATACTTTGATACATTCACATTCGTCCCAAGTGCCTATTTCATAACGTGGGTTATTTTCCATTATAGTTTTATAAAAGTCAACTAATTCTTTCGCATCACCTGTCTCTGTACCATCTTCTGTACCTATCATGACCATTTCAGGATTTACCATATCCCATGCAACACTGCCCATTGCAATTAAGTAAGGGTTATAAACAAAACGTGTATTTCCACATAATGGTTCAAGTAAACTTCTAACAGTACCAGGTATAACAGTTGATATTAAACATAACAGTTGACTTTGATTCATATGTTTGTTTGCTTCAGTTAATACTTGTGTAACTATACCATAACTAAAATCTTCAGGTGGTAAATGTGCAGTAGGTAATCTTCCATCATATTCAGATTTATGCGGCGTTGGAACTGCAACAAACACTATATTTGCATTTTCTACTACTTGCTCAATAGAGGGTTTTATATCTACTAGATTACTAGTAACTTTTGCAATATCATAACCTGTTACAGAGTGTCCTTTTTTGGCTATTTCTTCAGCACATGGCAAACCTAGTTTACCACAACCTATGAATGCAATATTCATTTAAATGCTTTCTTGAATAGTTTGATAAAGTTCTTTTCCACTAAAAAAGTCTGTATCTAATTTTTTAACTTGGTTTTTTAAAGCAGGAAGAAACTTATCGTAGTTTTCCATATAATCTTTGATTTGATTTATAATTGAATCTTTGTTCTCCAAGTATTTAGCATAATCTTGTGTCCATATACTAGGGTACAAGAAATCTTGTTGAGCCATTTCTGTGTAACTAAGTCTGTCTGGAACCATTGGGATAGTATCTACTAATGCACCTTCATACCAACTTATACCCAGTGTTTCTTGTAGATTAGCACTAAACAATAATTTTGCTTCTCCTAACATATTATGGTATTCATTTTTACTGAGATTGTGTTCTTGACACATTACAAATTCATATTCAGGTAGTTGTTCTTTTAAATCACGAAATATTTCTGGTTGTTTTTCAGGTGCTAATCTATGTGGGAAAACAATTAGATCACGTTTTTTCATATTTTTATAACTATCTAAACTATGCTTCAAATATTCCATAGGCCAACCAACACGTTTAGGTGGATTATCTTCTTGTTCGTATGTAAATGTTTCTTCCCATAATTTTATATGAAAATCAGTAGCATAAAAATTGTCATCATAACAAGCATATATTGAACGTTCTGCATTTCTTACCCAAGGTTTATCACCAATTAATCTACCTAGAAAATCTTGTGGATCATAACTACCTGCATGCCACATACCACCTATTTTAATTCTTACACCAAGTAATTCTGCCATATAACGAAGTTGTATAACAGTTGGATTCCAAGCATCAGTGTATAAAAAGTAATCACCATTTTTAACAGATCCAGCACAGAACATTTCCCCTATTTGTTCTAATTGTTTACTTTTGTAAATGTTAGTACCACCA
>Ga0222718_10005432_pt1 | contig 10347 bp, 7 predicted proteins | sample C33_27DmetaG_FD_165045 | JGI IMG/M metagenome (GOLD analysis project Ga0222718, IMG submission 165045) | Estuarine water microbial communities from San Francisco Bay, California, United States - C33_27D | ecosystem: Environmental > Aquatic > Marine > Unclassified | place: USA: California... | reverse complement strand
ATCATTCTGTTTTCGATTGGGATTATTTTCTTTTGTTTTTGGTACACCTCAATCATGTTCAACCCAAAAGAGGTGGCTGACAACTTAAAGCGATCCGGGGCCTTTATCCCAGGCTATCGTCCTGGCGATCAAACCGCACGTTACATCGACACCATTATCACTCGCTTAACGTTGTTTGGTTCGTTGTACATGACCCTCGTGTGCCTATTACCGCAGTTTTTGGTAATTCAGTTCAATATTACGTTCCAACTGGGTGGCACTGCTTTGCTGATTGTAGTCGTGGTGATTATGGATTTTATGGCCCAGGTACAGACTCATTTGATGTCCCATCAGTATGAGTCCCTGATGAAGAAATCAAACCTGCAGAATTTTGGACGGCGCTAGGAGTCAAACCAATGAAAGTAAGAGCTTCGGTGAAAAAAATGTGCCGAAATTGTCGAATTATTCGGCGAAACGGTTCAGTTCGAGTGATTTGCTCGGAACCTAAACATAAACAACGTCAGGGTTAAGCTGACAAAAAGGTAGACAGGAGCAACGCATGGCTCGTTTAGCTGGAATTAACATTCCTGACGATAAACACGCAGAGATTTCTCTGACTTACATCTATGGCATCGGTCGCACTACAGCCAAGGCTTTGTGCGATAAAACCGGTATCGCAGGGACCACCAAAGTGGGTGAGTTGACAGAAGGCGAGTTGGATGACCTTCGAGGAGAAATCGCCAAGCTCAGTGTAGAGGGTGATCTGCGACGAGAAGTGCAATTGAACATTAAGAGATTGTTAGATCTTGGGTGTAATCGGGGGATCCGCCATCGCCGGAGTTTGCCGGTAAGAGGGCAACGGACAAAAACCAACGCCCGAACGCGCAAAGGGCCCAAACGCCCCGTTAGAAAATAACGTTTTAGTTGATATTGATTTACACACATTACAGGAAGTAGGTAGACATTATGTCTGATACAGAATCGCAACAATCGACGGTTGTTCGAAAAAAGGGAAAGCGTCAAATTGCTGATGGTCTAGCCCATGTCCACGCATCGTTTAATAACACGATTATCACGATCACAGATCGTCAAGGTGGGGCACTGGCCTGGGCGACAGCAGGTGGTTCAGGCTTCCGAGGTGCTCGAAAAAGTACCCCTTTTGCGGCGCAGGTTGCGGCAGAGAGAGCAGGCAACGCGGCGTTAGAGTATGGGCTGCAAAATTTAGAAGTTTTTGTTAAAGGTCCGGGTCCAGGTCGAGAAGCTGCTGTTCGCGCGCTTAATGCCGTCGGTTACCGCATAACCAATATTACTGATGTTACTCCGATTCCGCACAACGGTTGTCGGCCCCCCAAAAAGCGTCGGGTGTAAAAGAGGAGATTGCCAATGGCCAGATATCTCGGCCCAAAATTGAAGTTGTCTAGAAGAGAAGGTACAGACCTTTTCTTGAAGAGCGGCGTACGGCCGATCGAGTCCAAATGTCGGATGGAAACAGCACCCGGTATGCATGGGCATCGACGGGCTCGCGCTACCGATTATGGTGTGCAGTTACGCGAAAAGCAGAAGGTTCGTCGTATTTATGGCGTTCTGGAAAAGCAATTCCGTAACTATTATAAGAAAGCCGATCGTCAAAAAGGTGCGACGGGAGAAAACCTACTCCGCATTTTAGAGAGACGATTAGATAACGTTGTCTATCGAATGGGGTTCGGCAGTACTCGCGCAGAATCCCGGCAATTGGTGTCACATAAGTCGATTTTGGTGAATGGGCGGGTGGTTAATATTCCGTCTTATCAAGTTGAAATGGGCGACACCATTACCATCAGAGAGCGATCAAGGAATCAGTTGCGAATACAAGGTGCACTGAACCTTGCGGCTCAGCGGTCTTCAGTTGATTGGGTAGAAGTCAACGTAGATCGGCTCGAAGGGGTCTTTAAGGCCTACCCAGAGCGGGACGAGTTACCCTCAGAAATCAACGAAAACTTGATTGTTGAGCTTTACTCTAAGTAAGCGATTGAATTCATTTAAGATTAAGGAAGGATAAGGTATGCCTCATTCGTCATTAGAGTTTTTAACGCCCAAGCATATCCAAGTAGACCAGGTCAGTAATACCCGAGCGCAAGTCGTATTAGAGCCGCTCGAGCGAGGGTTTGGGCACACATTAGGTAATGCCCTGCGCCGCATCCTGTTGTCGAGCATGCCCGGCTGTGCCGTAACAGAAGTCGAGATCGACGGTGTGTTGCACGAGTACAGTGCAATCGAAGGCGTAGAAGAAGACGTCATTGAAATTCTCCTCAACTTAAAAGGCGTTGCAGTCAAGCTTAATACTGCCGATGAAGCTGAGTTGTCGTTATCGAAAGAAGGTCCTGGGGTGGTAACAGCGGGGGATTTTGTGCTCGATCATGATGTGGAGATTGCCAACCCTGATCATGTCATTGCAACCTTGAATGGCGCAGGCAAATTGAATTTAAGGGCACGGGTCGGTCGAGGACGTGGGTACCAGCCTGCTGATGCGGTGGTGAGTGAAGAGGACTCTGGACGAGTGATAGGCAGTTTGTTGCTCGATGCGTCTTATAGCCCGGTTCGCCGAGTAGCGTATAAAGTTGATAACGCTCGAGTCGAGCAGCGCACCGACCTAGATAAGCTGATTATCGACCTGGAAACGAACGGCACGATTGATCCAGAGGAAGCAATCAGACGGGCCGCTACCATTTTGCAACAGCAGGTAGCTGTCTTTGTTGACTTGGAGAGCAGTGATTTTCCGGAAGAAAAGCAGGTTGAGGAAGAGATCGATCCTATTTTGCTTCGCCCGGTTGATGACCTGGAGCTCACGGTAAGATCAGCAAATTGTCTCAAGGCAGAAAACATTTATTACATTGGCGACCTTATCAGAAGGACCGAGGTCGAATTGCTTAAGACTCCCAATTTGGGAAAAAAGTCTTTGACGGAAATCAAAGACGTGTTGGCTTCTAGAGGGTTATCGCTTGGCATGCGTCTAGAGAACTGGCCTCCGGTTAGTTTGCGTGGCGACGACCGCTTATTGGGTTAATGGTTAAGCACTAAAGACAAGATTGTAAGATTAGGAAATACCTACCATGCGTCATAGAAAAAGTGGAAAACAGCTCAATCGGAATGCGTCGCATCGAAAGGCGATGTTCAAGAATATGGCCTGCTCCTTGGTTGAACATGAAGTGATCAAAACGACGGTACCCAAAGCGAAAGAGCTTCGTCGCTTCGCTGAGCCGTTGATCACCCTAGCAAAGCAAGATTCAGTTGCGAATCGCCGGCTGGCTTTTGCAAGAACAGGAAACAAGGCCGTGGTCGGGAAACTGTTCTCTGATTTAGGCCCGAGATTTCAAGATCGACCAGGCGGATATACTCGCATTCTCAAAGCTGGCTTCAGAGCTGGAGATGCCGCGCCGATGGCTTATGTCGAACTTGTTGACCGAACTCTCCCCGAGGAGGAAGAGTTTGAAGAAGTTGATGAGAACGAACAGGCGTAAGCCACGCTTAATCGTTGTTCCAGGGCCGGTTTATCCGGCCCTTTTGCGTTTTAGTCACAAGAAAGATGGATACAATCCCAGACCACAGTAGGACAGTGCACCATGAATAGTTTTATGCCAACTCCCAGAACTTTGATGGGCCCGGGACCCTCCGACGTTAACCCCCGTATTCTAACGGCCATGGCCAGGCCCACTGTCGGTCATCTGGATCCAGAATTCATCCGACTGATGGACGAGATCAAAGAGTTGCTGCAACAGGTATTCCAAACACAAAACCCGTTGACGCTGCCTCTATCCGCGCCTGGTAGTGCAGGTATGGAGGCAAGTTTTGTAAATTTAATTGAGCCGGGTGACAAGGTGATCGTGCTCAAGAATGGCGTTTTCGGTGGCCGGATGGCGGAGAATGTCGAACGTCTCGGTGGCGTTTTGGTTCTTGAAGAAACCGATTGGGGTCGTGCTATTGATCCCATGCAGCTTGAATCGGCGTTGGCAGCCCATCCCGATACAAAGGTCGTGGCTTTTGTTCATGCAGAGACGTCGACCGGGGTCAAATCGGATGCTCAAGCCTTGTGTGCCATCGCTAAAGCGGCAGGATGCTTAACCATTGTTGATTGCGTAACGTCGCTGGTCGGCTGTGAGGTTGATGTCGATGGATGGGGAGCGGATGCTGTTTATAGCGGTACTCAAAAGTGTTTATCCTGCGCGCCAGGCCTTTCCCCTTTTACGTTGTCTGATCGGGCTGCTGAAGTGGTACAGACCCGGAAAACCCCGGTTCAGTCTTGGTTTCTCGATATGAACCTAGTCATGGGTTATTGGGGCCAAGGTCAGACTCGGGCCTATCATCATACTGCGCCAGTGAATGCCTTATATGGCTTGCATGAAGCGCTGCTCATCGCGGTAGAAGAGGGTTTGGCTCCCGCTTGGGCCAGGCACGAGCGTAATCATGAGGCTTTGAAAGCCGGTTTGGAGGCGATGGGGCTCTCGTTTTTTGTTCCAGAATCTGAACGGCTCCCGCAACTGAATTTGGTCACGATTCCCGAAGGGGTTGATGAAGGCTCAATTCGACGGCAATTGCTAGCAGACTATAACCTTGAGATCGGGGCTGGTCTTGGGTCGCTAGCAGGCAAAGTTTGGCGTATTGGGTTAATGGGCTATGCCAGTAGGCCGGAGAATGTACTGCTGTGTCTTTCGGCCTTAGAGGCTGTTTTATCAAATTGCCAAGCACCGATTGAGCGCGGCGTAGCAATCGAAGCCATGCAGTCTGTTTACAGAGCGTAAGGCGCTGAGGGTTGATCGAGGATTAGGGTTTTTAAATATTGACCCGTTGAAGACGTCGTGCTCATGGCGATGGTTTCAGGCGTTCCTTGACACAGTATGTCGCCGCCGCCTTCCCCGCCCTCTGGGCCGAGATCTATGACCCAGTCTGCCGTTTTAACAACGTCAAGGTTATGCTCGATAACAATGACCGTGTTACCGCGATCGCGCAGTTGGTGAATCACTTTGAGCAACTGATCGATGTCGTGAAAGTGTAGCCCCGTGGTGGGTTCATCTAAAATATAGAGCGTTTTTCCAGTGTCGATTTTAGCAAGCTCGCGAGCCAATTTGACGCGTTGGGCCTCGCCGCCAGATAGGGTTGTTGCGCTCTGCCCTAACCGGATATAGCCCAAGCCGACCTCCTTTAAGGTTTCCAGCCGTCGTTTAATGACGGGCACGGCATCCAAGAAGAGGGCTGCCTCATCAACGGTCATATTTAACACGTCGTTGATATTTCGACCCTTATACAGGATCTCAAGCGTTTCCCGGTTGTAGCGTTTGCCCTCGCACTCATCGCATTGGACATAAATGTCTGCCAAAAAGTGCATCTCGACCTTGATCAACCCATCGCCCTGGCAAGCCTCACAGCGACCACCTTTAACATTGAAACTGAATCTTCCCGACTTGTAACCTCGAGAACGAGCTTCACTGGTTGAAGCAAAAAGGTCTCGAATGGCGGTAAAGATGTTGGTGTAGGTTGCAGGATTGGATCGAGGCGTTCTACCGATGGGGCTTTGACTGATATCCACGACCTTATCAAGGTGATCGAGACCCGTAATGTTTTCGTGGGGTGCGGCAACCAGGGTGGTTGCACCATTGAGCGCGGTTGCCGCTAAGGGATATAAAGTGCGATTAATGAGGGTAGATTTTCCAGAACCTGATACCCCAGTAATACAGGTCAGTAAACCCAAGGGTACCTTAAGGTCAATACCTTTAAGGTTATTACCCGAGGCTCCGTTTAATTCTAGCCAACCGGCCGCAGAAGGCGGGTGTCGATGGCTCGGCAGGGCAATTTTGCGATGCCCTGTAAGGAACTGACCGGTGATTGAATCGGGGCATTCAAGAATCGTTGAGATGGGTCCACAGGCGATGATTTCGCCTCCCAACTCTCCGGCGCCTGGTCCGATATCCACCACAAAGTCTGCCGCGAGAATGGCTTCTTCATCATGCTCTACCACGATCACCGTGTTACCAATGTCTCGAAGCCTTCGCAAAGTCCCAAGAAGACGCTGGTTGTCCCGTTGGTGTAATCCAATTGAGGGTTCATCGAGGATATACATAACGCCCACCAGCCCTGCACCAATTTGACTTGCCAATCGAATGCGTTGAGATTCTCCACCCGACAAGGTGCTGGCCGGTCTTGATAGCGAAAGGTAGTTCAAACCGACATCAATCAAGAAGCTCAAGCGAGCTTCAATCTCGCTGATGATTCGGTTAGCGACCTGCCTTTGTTGAGGCTTAAGCTCAAGGTTTCTTAGGGTTTCAAACGCACTTTGAATGCTAACGTTGGAGAGCTCTGAGTAATTTTTGCCTGCAATGGTTACCGCCAAAGCACCAGGATTGAGCCGTTGGCCGCCACAGTCCTGACAAGTCTGTTCGCGCAGCCAAGTACTCAGCTGGTCCTTTACCGTTTGTGAACTGGTCTCTTCATAACGCCGTTCAAGGTTAGGAATAATGCCCTCAAAGCGATGCTCCCTCAGGACGCGCTGCCCGCTTTGGTCTGCATAGAAAAAGGGTACTGAGGTCTCACCACTGCCATGCAGAATTACAGATTGGTGATTGCTGCTGAGGGTCTTAAAGGGAGCCTCAATTGAAAAATCGTAATGAGCGGCAAGTTGCTCCAGTAACTGAAAATAATAGACGTGCTGTCGATCCCATCCGGAAATTGCGCCCTCTGAAATGGAAAGTTCGGGGTCTCTCACGATCGCGGTCGAGTCAAATATTTTATGAGTACCCAGGCCATCACAAGTTCGACAAGCGCCATTTGGGTTGTTGAATGAAAACAGGCGAGGTTCAAGGGCAGCGATCGAATACCCGCAGGTGGGACAGGCGAAATTCGCAGAAAACAAAAGGTCCTCGGCTGAACCATCTAAGTCGGCGATGATGGCGGTGCCCCCAGAGGCTTTGATGGCTGTCTCGAAAGAGTCGGCAAGTCGGATGCTAAGATCTGGACGCACCTTGAACCGGTCGACCACCACCTCAATGGTATGGTGTTTAGTTTTTTCCAATGGCAAGAGTTCGTCGAGTGCGGCCAATTCGTTGTCAACTCGGACTCTCACAAAGCCCTGGCTCGCAAGCTGTTTGAGTATTTGTGTATGCTCCCCTTTTTTTGCTTGCACGACGGGTGCTAACAACATTAAGCGTCGATCTTGGTCCATATCGAGTACTTGATCGACCATTTGAGCTATGGTTTGAGCTTTTAAAGGGAGATGGTGATCAGGACAGTGGGGCTCTCCGACTCGGGCGAACAGGAGGCGTAAATAGTCCGCGATTTCGGTGATGGTTCCGACGGTTGACCGTGGGTTGTGTGATGTGGTCTTTTGCTCTATCGAAATAGCTGGGGACAAGCCCTCTATCAGGTCAACATCAGGCTTTTCCATAATTGCTAGAAACTGTCGAGCGTAAGTCGACAAACTTTCAACATAACGCCTTTGACCCTCGGCGTATAGCGTGTCGAAAGCCAGGGACGACTTACCGGAACCAGATAAACCCGTAATCACAGTAAGGCTGTCCCTCGGGATCTCCAAATCAACATTCTGGAGATTGTGGGTTCGAGCGCCCTGAATCGAAATAGTTTTTGTGGGCATAGCCTGGTGGTCCTAAGTGATTGATTCACACATGATGATGACTGTAAATTCTGTAATATTTGCAAGTTGCTGCTGCAAGATCGTGCGGGCTCCCCGAAACCCTGATATCATCGCTGCCCGCGCCGTCCGACGGCTGACGGTTGGCTTGCCGGAGCTATCACCCAACCAACCATCAAAACGGTCTCGTCCTAAAAAGATTAGGAAGCGATACTAAGGGTTTGACACAGGTTTCGCAAAGCGCAAGTACTAAAAGAGCATAGTCGATGAATAAGTCTGAGCGAACGACCGGCGCCTTGGTTAGCGTACTGTACTTTGTACGTATGTTAGGGCTTTTTAGTGTTTTACCCATTCTTACCCTTGCCGCGACTGACGCCTTTCAAGCCAGTGCGTTAGTCGTTGGCATTACCCTCGGTATTTATGGCTTGTGTCAGGCAGCGCTACAAATCCCTTTTGGGATTTTATCGGATCGATTCGGTCGTAGGCCCGTGCTCATGCTTGGTCTGATGCTGTTTGTCGCAGGCAGCCTGTTGGCGGCAACAGCGGAGTCTATACAAGGCGTCGCAATAGGACGAGCATTACAGGGAGCAGGGGCTATTGCGGGTGTTTTGTTGGCCGTGGTTGCCGACGAGGTTCGCTTCGAATTTAGATCTGCAGTCATGGCCATGATCGGAGCGAGTATCGCCGCTGCCTTCGGACTGTCTTTAATCGTGGGTCCGTTTATCTACGCAGTAGGCGGCCTTTCAGCGGTCTTCTATTTGGCGGCGGTAACCGGGTGCTTTGCCTGGGTGCTCGTAGGGTTCCTCCCATCCAGCGGTGGCCCCAGCGAAAATCGGCCTTCGGTGCCAGTGCTAGATTCGCCGTTATGGCGAAATGGCGCTTTACAGGGTTTGAACTTGAGTATTTTTCTGAACCATTTTTTGCTGATGTCGAGTTTTCTGGTCATCCCTAAGTTGTTGCTGGGGTGGGATATTCCGGTTGCTGAGCATGGTTGGGTTTACTTCGGTGTCCTCCTAGGATCTTTCGGGCTGATGCTGCCGGCAATGATTCGCTGGGGCAAGAGTGGCTCAGTGGTGCTGCGCGTGATCCCCGGGATCTTGGTCATGGCTCTCGGTATGCTGCTGTTGGCATTAAGCGTTTCGGCTTGGCAAGGCGTTACTGGCCTGTTGGTCTTTTTTGCGGGTTTTAACTATTTAGAGGCGAGTCTGCCAGCGCTCGTGTCAAAGGTTGCCCCCGAATCGGCGCGAGGGCGGGCGATGGGTGTTTACTCAACCAGTCAATTCTTAGGAATATTTGTAGGTGGCAGTCTTGGAGGGTGGTTGCTGGATGTATGGAGCCTATCGGCCCTACTGCTGATTAATGCGCTGATCGCTGTCATATGGATGGTGATGCTGGTTGGTTTGAGTCGAGTACCAGCGCTCCAAGGCACGAGGGCGCAAGGATCGTAACAACTGACGCTGCCCTTCAGCGCCTTCAGGGGTTATGATTTACCTGTTTGGAGGGGCAACCTTAGGTCGTGAGCGGTCGCTTTGATGCGGGCAGTGGTAACCTTAAGAAAACTCGAAAATACATGGATGAACAGGAGCAGACATGGCAAGAGGAATAAACAAAGTCATTATCGTGGGTAATTTAGGTCGGGATCCAGAAACACGCTATTTACCGTCTGGTGGCGCCGTTACCAATGTTTCTGTTGCTACGTCTAAAAGTTGGCGGGATCGTGAATCGGGTGAGCAAAAAGATCGGACAGAATGGCATCGCGTTGTTTTCTTCAATCGGTTAGCAGAAATCGCTAGCGAGTATTTAAAACGCGGATCCAAAATTTACTTGGAAGGTGAGCTGCGAACACGAGAGTGGGAACGAGAAGGTCAAAAGCACTATACCACTGAAATTGTCGCCAACGAGATGCAGATGTTGGATTCACGCGGCGGCATGGAAGGTGGCGGCGGAGGTAATTTTGGAGGTTCAGGTGGCCAATCAGGCCGACAGCAAGACGACTTCGGACCGCCGCCTTCAGATGATTTTGATGACGATATCCCCTTTTAATGCTGCTGTAGCCCGTGCCCTTCGCCGACGGGCAGATAACTGTCGCGGGTCGTGAGAATCTGGAGAGTGCGACACAGAGGCGCATAAAAGGCAGGGCGCGAAAAGAAGGAGCGGTTACGATGAATTCCTGTGAATTGGCTTTGTTCCCGATACGTAGCGTGTTGTTTCCTGGGGGTATCACTACGCTTCCCATTCGTGAAGCGAGGCATCTGGATGTTATCGTAGAGGTATTGAAATCGGATCATAAATTGGGTGTTGTGTTGGCAGAAGACGGCGAGTTAGATGCTGGCATTACCCACAAGAGCGCGCCCCATGTTGCGAGAGTTGGCAGTTACTGCCACGTTCAGGATTTCGATCAGAACGATCAAGGGGAGTTAATTGTCGAGATCCGAGCTGAGCAGAAGTTCAAGATTCTTGATACCTTTGAAGACAAGCAAAGAGCAATGTTTGCTCAAGTTCAATTGATCAAGCCAGAAGTGGTCATTGAGACAGGGCCAGAAGATGAATCACTCATCGATGTTTTGGAACATTTGCTGGCGCATCCCGCAGTAAAAATCCCGAGACATCAGATTAGCTATCAGCATCTCGCCAACTTAGGAGGACGTTTAGCCGAATTGTTGCCGCTGAAAAATGCGGTGCGTCAACGGATGCTAGAGATTAATGATCCGGTGGTGCGATTGAACCACCTTGAAAAAATTTTAGATCAACTC
>Ga0222718_10005431_pt1 | contig 10347 bp, 16 predicted proteins | sample C33_27DmetaG_FD_165045 | JGI IMG/M metagenome (GOLD analysis project Ga0222718, IMG submission 165045) | Estuarine water microbial communities from San Francisco Bay, California, United States - C33_27D | ecosystem: Environmental > Aquatic > Marine > Unclassified | place: USA: California... | reverse complement strand
AAACAAGATATCCAGAATGGCAAGAGATGGGAGACACAGCAGCTCCTCCAGTCATGACTCACCTTTCAATTCCTTCAGATGCAAAGGAAGAAAGAAATGGTAAGTGGAGACTATCAAATGGTAACTATTTAGAAAAGACTGCATACTTTTATGTAGTTGTTTTAGGTGATGAACCTAGACCTGCAGTAATTACTATGAGATCATCTAACTTAACACCTGCAAGAGAATTGAATCAATTGATTAAGAATCTAAGATTCAAAGATGAAAAAGGTGTTTACAATCCGGCAGCATATGCAGCAGTTTATAATTTAAAAACTGTAGGTAAGATTGCAGGTAGTAAGAGTTGGCATGTCTATAAACCTTCAATGAACAGAGCACTAGATGTTTCTGTTGAAGCTGACGCTCAATTATACTTAATGGCACAAGAACTTCAAAAGTCTGTGTCTAAAGGTCAAGCAAAACCTAAGTATGAAGAGAACAGTGCTAAACCAACTGAAGAGATTATCTAATTCACTAAGTGAATACTCTAGAGGAGAGGCGATTGCGCGAGAGTGAAGTCGCCTCTTTATTAATCATAACATAGGAAATTATGAAAGACTTTATAAAATATTTTACAGGCTTAAAAAGAAATTTTGGTTTTTGTAATATTAACAATGGTTACAAAGATCCAGATACAGGTAAATTAAAATTTAATCCTGGCGACTATGGTTGGTCAGGAAAATTAATTACTGAAGAAGATTATAATCAACATTTAAATGGAACTAAATCTATAGGTATACAACCTTGTGATGATGATGGTTTAGCTAGATTTGGTGCAATAGATATTGATCCTAAGGTATATAAAAATTTAGATATAAAATTTTATCTAGATACCATTCAACAAAAACAATTACCATTAATACCTATTAAATCTAAGAGTGGTGGACTTCATTTATATGTGTTTACTAAAGAATCAGTAAAAGCAAAAGTAATAAAAGATTTTTTAGAACAAGTATTATTTTTATTTAAACTACCAATTACAACAGAGATATTTCCTAAACAAACTAAACTAGGAACTAATACAGATGATCAAAAAGTAAATGGTAACTTTATTAATCTTCCATACTTTAATAAAAATGAAAGAGTTGCATTAGATCCATCAGGTCAAGAAATGACATTGGATTTATTTTTAAAAGTTGTTGAAATGAATTTAATGACTTCAACTAAACTAAAAGAAATATCTGATAACATAATTAAAATAGAACTTACTGGTGGTGCAGAAGAATTTAAAGATGGTCCACCATGTTTAGAAATATTATCTAAAGAAAAAATGGATGATGGTAGAGATAGATTTTTATATAACTACATGGTGTTTGCTAAAAAGAAATACGCTGATGATTGGGCTAAGAAAGTATTGCAAGCAGGTAGAAATTATTTTGAGTTCAATGAAACTTGGACTGATGATTATATTAAAAAGAAAATAAAAAACTGGGAGAAAGATACTAAAGGTCATACATGTAATGATCAATTACTTGCACCGGTTTGTGTTAAGTCTGAATGTGTTAAAAGAAGATTTGGTGTTATCTCTGATAAAAAGATTGATTGGCCAATGATGACTAATCTAATCAAAGTAGATTTTAAACCAGATCCTGAATATTATTTTACAGTAGAAAATAAAACAGGTGAGTCTGTTGTAGTGCATGCAAAAAATGTAACACAACTTAGAGATCAAAAAGAATTAGGTAGTTTAATAATGGCGCAGGTAAACGTATTACCACCTCCTATAAAACCTTTGGACTTTCATGCATTAATAAATGCTTTGTTAGATACTGTTGATACAGTGCAACCGGCTCCAGGGACCAGACCAATGGAGATATTAAAGAAACATTTAAAAGAATATATAAATGGTACACAAGCAAAAACATATGCATCATTTGAAAGTGGTAATGTTTTAAAAGATGAAGTGTATGCTTACTTTGTTTATGATGAATTTTATAATGAACTAAAAGAAAATGGTTGGAGAAAAGATTCATCAAGAACTTCTCACATGATTCAAAAAATGTTTGATACAAAAGATGATTCATTACCTCAACCAGAGTTTGGTAAAAAGAAAAGATTTCCTGGTAAACATAAGAAAACCGGTAAACCATATCCAGGTGTTAATGGATGTGTAGCTGTGCCTTTATATCTATTTGATAAGGAAGAAGAAGATATAGAAGAGACTGCAGACTTTACAGAAGAGGAAATTGTATAATGATATATAAGTTTTATGGACCACCAGGTACAGGTAAAACATATAGACTAATCAGCAGAGCTAAAGCTTATGTTAGAATAGGTACACCTTTAGATAACATTGCATACTTTGCATTTACTAAAAAAGCTGCAGGTGAAGCAAGAGATAGAATGCCTGCAGATAATGACAAGTTAACTTACTTTAGAACAATACATTCATTCGCATATGATCAATTAGAATTAAATGATGGTAAGGTAATGCAACCATCAGATTATGAAGCAATAGGTAAAGAGATAGGTGTCAAAGTAAAATACTATGACAAATATAATAAGGAAGATATCAACTATTTAAATTGTGATAGTCCATATTTTCAAATGATTGGTAGAGCAATCAACAGAGATATTAGTATTAGAGATGAATACGATAGAGGAGAACATAATAAAAAAGAAATTAAATGGAAGATATTAAAAACAATTGATGACAATTTAAAAGAATACAAAAGAGTAAAAAAGAAATTAGATTTCAATGACATGATAAAACAGTTAATTGAAAAAGAATCTTTACCTAGATTTAAGGTTATATTTATTGATGAAGCTCAAGATTTATCACCATTACAATGGAAATTATTTGATAAACTAAAAGAACATACTGATGATATTTATTTAGCAGGTGATGATGATCAAGCTATTTTTGCCTGGGCTGGTGCAGATGTAGATAGATTCATAAGTCAAAAAGCTGATCAAGAAAAAGTTTTAAAGTATTCAAAAAGAATATCTAGAGCAGTTCAAGAACAATCAGAAATACCTATTGAAAAAATAGAAGGGTTAAGAAAAGAAAAAGATTATTATCCAAGAGACTATGAAGGTGAATGTGAATACATAAATAATTTAGATCATGTAGATTTAACAACAGGAAGATGGGTTATATTAACTAGAACTATTAGTAGATTAGTTAGTATGAAAAAAGAATTAAGAGAAAGAAATTTATATTATCAAACAAAGAAAGAAAAATCTTTTAGAGTCAGAGTCTATAATGCACATGTTAATTATAACTCCTGGTGTAGAGGAAAGATATTAGATGAAAAAGAATGGAAAGATATTGAAGAATACATTGGAAAAAAGATGGAAGATTGGGATCCAGATTTAGATTGGTTTGATGCATTTAAAGAAGTTGAATATGAAGATAAGGAATACATTAAAGAAATGATGGAGAATGGAGAAGATTTAGATTCACCCGCTAGAATATTTATATCAACTATACATGCATTCAAAGGTGGTGAACAAGACAATGTAATACTTTGTTTAGATCAACCAAATAAAATTAAAAAAGCAGTGCGTAAAAGTAAGAGTAAAAGTGATGAAGAACATAGAGTTTGGTATGTAGGAATCACACGTGCTAGAAATAATTTATATAAACTAAAAGCTAAAAAGAAAGTCAATGCATACAAATTATAGAATTACACAACAGTGTAAACAGAACGGGATAGCGACATTTCCTATGGGGTGGGTGGCAGCATCTTCCTCTAACGAGGGAAGTTGGTTCGGATCGCGATTCCCTTTGTTTTTTAATCCGTTAAACCAACAACTGCCACAAATAACTTAAAGGAGAAAATATGCACCAATCACAAATAGATGAACTAGCAATACTCTGGAATAAAACTAGAGATGAAAAATATAGAAAGGCCTGGTATGAAGCGGTCAGAAAGGTATATGGATAATGAGTAATAAAGATATGTTTGATAAAGCTTTTCCACAAGATAAGCAGATAGGTGGGAATCACTATAAAGACTTTCATATTCAACCTTATGAATTTATTTCTAAAAACGATCTTTCTTTTTTTCAAGGAAACGTTATAAAGTATGTATGTCGTTATATGAATAAAAATGGCATACAAGATTTAGAGAAAGTAATTCATTATTGTGAATTAGAAATTAAAAAATTGAAAGATACAAAAGGTAAAAAATAATGAATACATATACTGAAATTTTTGGTTTGTTGATTATAACAATATTTATGTTTGGGTTAATATAATGGAGAATGATTTATATTATCATAGCGAAATAAAATTTAAAGTTTTAAGAGAGACTGAAAAAGCAGTCTTAGTTAAAATAATTTCTTGTAAAAGTTTTGAGGCAAATAATTTTTTAATGTATCATAAAAAAAATGATTCAAATATTACTTCTTTATTAGAATTATGGTTTCCTAAATCCTGGTTCAAAAAACGTGGTGCAGATTTTTTTATTTGGGAAAAAGGTCTTCTTTTAAATTTAAAAAAATTAATTGAAAAAAGAAAAGCAACTGAAATTCAAGAAGAAATTAAAGAGACAGATGAATTAATAGAAGAATTTGATTCATTAGAAAATGAAATAATTGAAAATAAAAATAGGACGGTACATTAATGTTAATGCCAACTACAGAATGGGTACAACCTACAGAGTTTCCTGATTTAAGAAAAGCAGAAGAAATAGCAATTGACTTGGAGACAAGAGATCCAGAATTAAAGAAACTGGGTTCAGGGGCCATTAAAGGTAGTGGTGAAGTTGTAGGTATAGCTGTAGCTGTAGATGGTTATAAAGCATATTTTCCTATTGCACATGGTGAAGGTCCAAACATGGATCGTAAAAAAGTTTTAGATTGGTTTACAGATGTATGTGAATCACCTGCTACAAAAATATTTCATAATGCAATGTATGATGTTTGTTGGATTAAAAATTTAGGTATTAAAATCAATGGTTTAATTATAGATACAATGATTGCAGCATCTATAATAGATGAAAATAGATTTCAATATTCACTAAACTCTTTATCTTGGGTTTATTTAAAACAAGGTAAGAATGAAGCTTTACTAACTAAAGCAGCTAAAGAAAGAGGTTTAGATCCTAAAGCAGAAATGTGGAAACTACCTGCAAGTGAAGTGGGTGGATATGCGGAGAAAGATGCTGAACTAACTTTATTGTTATGGCACCACTTAAAAAGAATTATTATTGAAGATAATCTTCAAGATATATTTAATCTTGAGACTGATCTCTTTCCTTGTTTAGTCGATATGCGCCACCTAGGTGTTCGGGTAGATATAGAGAAAGCTGATCAATTAAAAAAAGCAATGGCAATAAAAGAACAAAACTTATTGCAACAAATAAAAATAGAAACAGGAATAGACACTCAGATATGGGCAGCCAGATCGATTGCACAAGTTTTTGAAAAACTGAAGCTACCTTATAGCCGAACTGAAAAGACTGATTCTCCTTCATTTACTAAAAATTTTATTTCTACTCATGATCATCCTGTAGTTCGTATGATAGCAGAAGCTAGAAAAATAAACAAGGTCAGTACAACTTTTATAGATACTATTTTAAATCATTCACATTTAGGTAGAATACATGCAGATATAAACCAAATTAGATCTGATGATGGAGGAACAGTTACAGGAAGATTCTCATATGCAAATCCTAATTTACAACAGATTCCAGCACGTGATCCAGATACAGGACCACTTATAAGAAGTTTATTCATACCTGAAGAAGGTTGTACGTGGGGTACATTTGATTACTCGCAACAGGAACCAAGACTGGTTGCACATTATGCATTGAGATTTGGTTTACATTCAGCGACTCCAATATCAGAGGCATATCAAGAAGATCCTAAAACAGACTTTCATCAAATCGTAGCTGACATGGCAGAGATAGATAGAAAAGAAGCTAAGACTATTAACCTAGGTTTATTCTATGGCATGGGTAAAGCTAAATTACAAAATGAATTAAATGTTTCAAAAGATAAAGCAGATGAATTATTTAATACTTATCATGGTAGAGTTCCATTCGTAAAACAACTAATGAATAAAGTTATGTCTACAGCTCAATCAAAAGGACAAATAAAAACTTTATTGGGTAGACGTTGTAGATTTCCTAAGTATGAACCAATACTTAGAGGTTCTGATTGGGGTACATTTGTTCCTGCAGAAGATCATGATACTATGTTAGAATTACAAGAGATGGGCCCACATTTAAAAGATAGAGATGGAAACATTTTAAAAGATACAAAAGGTGATCCTAAAAAAAATTATTGGCATAATAATTCAACACGTAGAGCCTTTACATACAAAGCATTAAATAAATTAATTCAAGGTAGTGCAGCAGATATGACAAAGAAAGCTATGGTTGATTTATATAAAGAAGGTTTAATAGGTCATATACAAATACATGATGAGTTAGATTTTTCTATTGAATCAAAGAGTCAAGCTAAAAAAATAAAAGATATTATGGAAAATGCAGTTGACTTGAAAGTACCTAATAAAGTAGATTATGAATCTGGCCCTAATTGGGGTGAAATAAAATAATGTACTATGTCTTATTTAAATGCTAATATACCGCCGATTTATTGTAAAATAAGGAAGGAATATCTCTATGATCTTAAAAAAAATAAAGGACAGTCTAGTGACTGTGTTGTCTTTGGTCTTAGCTCTATTTCAGGTCGCGCAATCTTATTTCATTGCATGCTACCAAATGGTGCTGTCTTTTATAGACTACCTATCTCAGCATTCTTTCAAAAAGAATTTGAAAGACAAGACGTGCCTGATATGCGAGTGGATCAACTCCAACTGTGGAACTGCTTTAGTTATTATCCTAGTATCCATTGTTTTGATTGGTTGGCTGGTATAGACGGTAAATTTATTGGTAAAGATAAGAAATTTTATCCAGGCCAATATCTTTTTACAGTTGACTGGGCGCATCCAGAGACTAATATACTAAACACGGAACATTCTGAAATTCCGCAAGAGCACAAGTGTGCACACATAATGGCATTGAAAAATGGTAATTATGCAGCGCAGCCAAACAACAGAATCATTTGGCATGTGAACAGTTATACAACAGATAATGATTGGCCAGACTATAGCGTACAAACTACGTACTGGGACTGTGAAGGATCTGATTGGATAACAGAAGATTCTGATAAAATGTTTTATGATATCGAGGAGAAAAAATAATGGCTAAAAAAATTTGTAATGATTGTGGACATAGATGTCACTGTGTAGGTCAAGGATACTTTGTATCTAGCACTCAGTGCGCTACATGTGATTGTAAAGATTGTGGTTGTGGACCAATTGTATTGACAGAAGAAGTAACTAAAAAATGGTGGCAATTTTGGAAGTAATTATGGAGTGTGCTAGGATGAATTATTACGCAACAGGTTTACTTATTATAATGTTAGTTACTTTGGCTCTCTGTGGAGGTCCAAGTGTCCAATAAACCTTTAGATATCGGAGAAGAGGCAAGAGTACAGATGCCAATGAAGACAGTTGCATCATTGATCATACTTGTTGCAATGGGCGTGTTCGCATATACAGAGCTGACAGCGAGATTAGTATCGTTAGAGACATCACGTGAGTTATTTGAAAATGATTTACTTAAAAAAAGTGAACAAGTGCCCACGGACCAGGAGCAACATTTTTTATTAGAAGATCTTTATAAAACTGTAGAGAAATTGCAGTCTACTCAAGAGATGAATATGACTAACAAAGTTAATATAGAATTTTTAAAATCACAATTAGACAAAGCTTTAGGTGATATTGAAGAATTAAAAGATAAGGTAAGACAAAATGGAAACGGTCATTAGCACAGTAGTTGCACTTTGTATGTTTGTAGCTGGTGAATTAAAAGAACATAGAATACAGCCTGCAATGTCAGATTGTTTAAAAGGAAAGAGGGTTGCAGAACGTACAGCAAATGATAACATTAAATATATGTGTGGAAAAGTAGAAGCAGAGTTAGAAGAAAATATTGATGGTAGTAAAGCTATTAAAAAAATTATAGATGAATCTAAGTAGAAACTTCACCCTTCAAGAATTAATTAAATCGGATACAGCTGTTCGTAAAGGAATCAATAACAATCCAAACGCAGGTCAAATAGAAAAACTAAAAGACTTATGTGAAAATATTTTACAACCTGTTCGGGACCATTTTGGTAGAGTAAAAGTCACATCAGGATTCCGTAGTGAAGATTTATGTTTAGCGATTGGTAGTTCTAGAAATTCACAGCATGCAAAAGCTGAGGCCGCAGACTTTGAATGTGTTGGAGTTGATAATGCTGAAGTTGCTGATTGGATTAAAATGAATCTTGAGACAGATCAATTGATTCTCGAGTTCTACACGCCAGGTGAACCTAATTCGGGATGGATACATTGTAGTTGGATACCTGAAGGAAGACGTGAACAATTTATGCACGCGTATAAATCAGAGGGTAAAACAAAATATAAACCAATTATTGGAAAGGCAAAAGATTTAGTATGAGTTATATAGATAAAAAATCAGTAAAATTTTTTCAAAAAATAGATACGGTACATGGTAAATGTGAAGAGTGTGAAGAAGATGTTATCTTAGTTGCAATTGTTTCAGATTTTTATAGATGTACTAATTGTGGACATGATACGAAACAACATATCAATGGTTCAATTAGATATTTAAAATTAGATGAGTCTGATAAAAAATGGATAAAAGATAACGTAAATAATGGCTAAGAAATTTAAAGATCATGTTGTAAGAGATAAGCCTAAGAAAAGAGGCAGCCGTCAACATAAAAAATCATTAAATAAAAACGAGAAAAGACAGAAACGTACAAGACGTTACAAGGGCCAAGGTAAAGGCTAAAAAATTAATCAAATAAATTTATTAAAATATGAATTTAACTTTTTCAATACCTAATAAATTATATTATATTACAAATTTTTTAGATTACTCTACCTATAAAAAATTACACTACGATGTATTTAAAAGTAAATTAATTAATTTAAACTCTACTGAAAAATATTTTGGTGAATATTTAATTCATGGTTATAAAAATTTTGTTGATAGTACAAGTTTGGACACTAATTATTTACCTATTAAAAAAATAAAGATATTATTAGAAAATAATCCTTTTCACAGAATTAAATTTAAAAATTTTAAAATCCTAATACATTCTATGAAAGATGGATCTGGTATTAATTGGCATACTGATAAAGGACATTTTTATGGAATTACCTATTATATAAATCGTAGATGGAATCCTAAATTTGGAGGTGAGCTTTTGTTTACAGATGACGATAATAAAGGATTTATACCTCTTGTATCAAATTCTTTATTAATAATTAAAACTCCTCTACATCATAAAGTAACACCTGTTATGAAACCATTAGTTCCTAGAAAAACAATTCAAATATTTGATGAATCAAAAAGAAAGTAAATGATTAGTTTATTAAATAAAAATAATCAATTAAATGAAAATAAAAATAGTTTAAATGTAAGTTATGTTAGAAAAGTAAATATTATATTTGGACATTATCCTTATCCAGATATTATTCATAATTTTATGGTATCTATAAAATCTAATTTAAATCCTGACATGAAAAACTACACTAATGTAAAAGGTGGTATGACTGATTGGAATTATTTTATAGATAAAATTGAATTTATTAATTTTATGACGTTTCTTATAAATAAACATCAAACAACAAACCCTGAAATATTTAGACATTTTTTTGAAAAAAATACTATTAAAGAAGCTTGGGGTAATGAAATAAAACCAGGGGATAGTTTAAATTATCACAATCATCCTTGTTACCACGGTATATTGTATCTAACAAAAGGATGTGATTTAATATTACCTGAATTAAATTTAAAAATAACACCTGAGCCAGGTGACTATTACATATTTCCTGCTCAAATATTACATGGTTTTGAAACGTATAAAGGAGAAAAAAATAGATATAGTTTAATATTTAATATTGAAGAAGGAAAAACAAATTTTAATTATAATAACAAACTGAAAGGGATAACATGTCAAGAGAAATAGTATTAGAAAGAATAAGTAGGGAAGCAGATAAGTTAGCGATTGAATATAACAAGACTAAGGACCCAGGCATCAGGGAACAGTGGTTTAAGTTGCTGAAGCAGATTCCTCAGGAGCCTTCGGATTATCGGTCTTCTCGCACATAAATTTAGGATATAATTCCATAGTATTTACTACATCTTGTTTAAATAATTCACCATCAAACAATATAGAGTAAGATTCACCTAGTCCTTTTTGTATACACTCACCATGTGTATTATAAAATCTATCATATTCATGTTTTTCAAAAGGTACTTCAGCACAGTTTTGTGT
>Ga0222718_10005429_pt1 | contig 10349 bp, 8 predicted proteins | sample C33_27DmetaG_FD_165045 | JGI IMG/M metagenome (GOLD analysis project Ga0222718, IMG submission 165045) | Estuarine water microbial communities from San Francisco Bay, California, United States - C33_27D | ecosystem: Environmental > Aquatic > Marine > Unclassified | place: USA: California... | reverse complement strand
ATAACTGCTGCAAACTTCAATGATTTAGATTTTTCATCTAATGACCCTGCTGATATTTCGTTAACTTTAGCATACGATTACGCAATATTAGAATACTAAAAATTTAATCCACTACTATTAATAAGGGGAAATTCTTTTCGTAAGAATATCTCCTTTTTTTTTGACTTTTTTATTTTTATATATTTATATACACAATTAAACAATAAAAGTTATGAGTGAAAAACAATTTGACTTCCCAACGGAAGTTATTGACCTACCTTCTGAGGGTAAAGTGTACCCATCAGATAATCCTCTATCTTCTGGTAAAATAACATTAAAGTATATGACTGCCAAAGAAGAGGACATATTATCTTCTCAGAATCTTATTAAAAAGGGTGTTGTATTAGATAAATTATTTGAATCTATTGTAGTTGATGATGTAAATCTTGATGATATTACAATTGGTGATAAAAATGCTATCATACTTGCAACTAGAGTATTAGGATATGGACCTGAATATCCAATGAGATTTTATTCATCTAAATTGAATGAAGAAGTTGAAGCAACTATTCATTTGGGTAAAGTAAAAACAAAGGAAGTAGATTTATCTTCATTTAATAATAAAAATGAACATGAATTTACAACACCAACCGGTAAAAATAAGTTAACATTCAAATTATTAACACACGGTGATGAAAAAGCAATTGAAAAAGATATCGCAGCATTAGAAAAGTTTAACAAAGATGCATCCTTTGATATTACTACTCGATTAAGATATATGATTAAATCTGTTGATGGAAACGAAGATGTAGGTTTCATTAATAAATTTGTATCAAATATGTTGGTTAGAGACAGTAGAGCATTTAGGAACTATGTCAAGAAAATCCAGCCTGACATGGATATGGTTTATACCCATGAGCACGAAGACGGTGAAAGGGAGGAAGTGCCCATTACCTTGGGCGTTAACTTTTTTTGGCCTGGGGAAGACTCATAGTGCACAAATGCACAACCAAATTTTCGAGTTGTGTTACCATGGAAATGGATTTATTCAGTCAGATGTATATCAAATGCCAACTTATTTGAGAAACTTCTATTATAAGAAATTATCAGAGACTAAGAAAAAAGAACAAGAGGCATACGATAAGGCAAATAAAAATATAAAAACACCTTCTAAAGTTAGGATAAGGAAGTAATACCTTTCTATCCTAACTTTTTTTGTATTCCGATATTTATAGTTGTATAATTACATAAAGGAATAACTTATGGCACAATATAAAATTTCAAAAGAAAATATCAATGAGTTTTTTGGTTTGTTTGGTAAAAAGAAAAAACCAAAGAATGTTGATGACTTAATCAAGAATGACCCAGTTCTCCAAAAATTGGATAAACAGATTGGTGACTTAAATAAAAAGGCTATGGACCGTTTGGAACAAGACAAAGATGCTATGGATATATTAAAAAAAGCTGGTATCATTGTAAAATAACACTTAGTTTAGATGGTAGATTCTAATAGAGAAATAAAAAACTTAGAAAAACTTCAACAAGAAGAGGAAAGACTTTTAGCCTTACAAAAAGAAAGGACAAAAGAAAAGAAGAAACTGCACCATATGCAAGAGAAGCAATTAAAAAGGCTTCAAGATGAGATAGTACTCAAGAAAAAAGATATAGAAGAAACGAAGAAGGCAAATAAAGAATATCTATCTTTTTCTAACTCATATAAAAAATTAACTCAAGATGTACAAAAGCAATTAAAAGGTAATAATGAGAAGACAGGTACATTTCTTAGTTTAGGTAGACAAATTGCAAATCAAAAAGCAAAAGAGGCTAGATATGCCCAAGATACGAGTGATGAAGGTGTGGCACAATATAAAGCTGCTCAAAATAGAAAAAGTATTTTAGAAGATATAAGTTCAAACTTACTATCTCAGGCAAAGGCAACTCAACAAGCTGAAGACAAACTAAAAGGAGTGTCTTCAATAGAACAACAAATTAGAGATTTCAAAGCAGAAGCTGCAGGAACATTATCTACAAAACAAATCGAACTCGGTGAAGAAGTATTAAAACAAACAGATGCACTTAGACAAAAAGAAAAAAGACTAGTTGAAATAAAACAAGAGCAAAGTAACTTATTTAGTGCATTACCTGATTCTATACAAAGTATGGTTGGTGGTGCTAAAAAGTTTGGAGGAGCATTAACAGGTGCAGTAGCACCATTAGTATTAATTTCTGCTATTGCCATAGCAGCTTTATCATCTTTTACTAAGTTAGATGAAGCAGCAGAAAGTTTCAGAAATGAAACAGGAATGACTAATTCTCAAATGGGAGAATTAAAATCTGATGCGAATGACCTTGTTTATTCTTTTTCTAATTTAGGTGTTGAAGCAAAGGATGTCTTTGATTCGGTAAGTGCACTTAGGTCAGAATTTAGTGATATAGTAAAACCAAGTAAAGAAGTAGTTAGTTCTATGGTGGTTCTCTCCAAAAACTTTGGAGTATCTGCTGCAACTGGTGCAAAAGTACAAGGTATATTTGAACAAATCGGAGGTTTCTCTTCAGAAACAGCTGCAAGTATTCAAATGCAAGTTGTTCAAATGGCAAAACTTGCTGGTGTTGCTCCTGCCAAAATAATGGAAGATATTGCTGAAAATGCTGAAATTGCATCAACTTTATTCAAAGGAGATGTTGAATCACTTACACAAGCAGCAATAGAAGCAAGAAGATTAGGTACTAATCTTAAATCAGTAGCAACAACAACCGAACACTTATTAGACTTCCAAGGAAATATTGGAGATGAGTTGGTAGCAGCGACATTCGTTGGTGGACAATTTAATTTAACACAAGCCCGTTCACTCGCAGCAGCAGGTAAAACGGTTGAAGCACAACGAGAGGTTCTTAAACAACTTGAAAGAGGAGGTAAGTTCAGAGATAAAGACTACTTTACACAACAACAACTTGCTAAAGCAGCAGGTATGAGTGTTGAAGAAATTAATAAACAATTAAATGCTCAAGAAAAATTAAACTCATTAACATCAGAACAACGAACTATTGCAGATAACGCAATTAAACAAGGATTGGATATAAGTAATATAAGTAAAGAAGATTTAGCAAACCAAGTTCAATCTTTTGCAACACAACAAGAAATGCAAGGTAATCTTACTCAAATGAAAAATACATTTACAGCAATTGCAGCATCGGTAGGTAGTATATTCTTACCAATACTTCAATCAGTTGCAGATGTAATGAGTTTTCTTACTTCAAATGCTGACGCATTACGAGTTTTCTTTGGTAGTCTTGCTGCTCTAACGTTAGTAATTTATGCAAATAAATTAAAAACATACGCACTAGCAAAAAAAGAACTTATATTACAAGCTATATCAAATAGAAAAAGTATGGTTGGGGCAATTAGTAGTATATTTCAAGGTCAAGGTAAATTACCAATTGTTGGTGCTATAATAGCAGCAGCGATGATTGCTGGTTTATTCGCTGCGATTAGTAAAGGAAAAGCTAAATCGGTTGGTGACCTTTCTATAAATCCAAATGGTGGACCAGTTGTAATGTCCCCAAGAGAAGGTGGTTTATATCAAGGTACTGCTAATGATGCACTAACAATGGCTCCCCCAGGAGCAATGGGTGGTGGTGGTATGACTGCTTCTCAAGCAGAACGATTAATACGAGGGGTTGAAAAACAAAAAGAAACTTACTTAGATGGAAGAAGGGTTACTTCGAACATTGGTAGAGCAGTTGAAAAGTCTACCATGAATAATTTTGCAATAGGAACATAAGATGGCACAGACTTTAGAAGAATTATTTAATAATGGTACATTACAAAGAGGACCTTATGCAGGACAAACTCCTAAAGACGCATTTACTCCGAGAAATGGTAATAAGATTCCATTATCATCTAACTCACCTGTAATTAATGCTACCACTATGAAGTTAGTAAATAAACTTAGGAGTGGTAATGGTAGTACTTTACAAGAAACGGTCTTAGAACAAGAGACAACAGGTATTAGAGTATTAGGAACACTTTCACAACCTTTATTATACGGACCGGAAATCGGTAGAATTACTTTAAGAGAAACACTTCCTCTTGGTGAAATGAAATTAGCAACAAGTGGTTTGATTCCATCGGGTCCAATCGGTAAAGCATTCAAATCAGTAACCTCATTTGCAAGAAAGACATTAGGTATTCCTTCTTTAGCAACACCAACCTACACACTAAGTGATGGTAGTTTGGAATCACAAGACCAAATTCAACAAAATTATGGTAGAACACTTCAAAAGATTAAAGATAGTGCAAATGGTTCTTTATTAGGTCAATTCTTAAAAGGTGGTATTGGTTCTTTAACTGACCCAAACCAATTGAAGGCAAAAGCAATAAGTGGGGCATTGGGTCTTGCTAAAGGATTTTTAAGAGATAAGTTGATTGGTGGTGGTTCAACCCCACAAACTCCATTTGATTATGATGGACTTCCAACTGCAAGAGAAGGTGCAAAATTAATACGAAACTATGGTAGTAAAAATGAGGCACCTGATAAAATATTTTATGGAACACCTACGGGATTCTTATCATCATTTGCACCATTATTTAATAATGCTTTTGGTAGTAAGTATAGTACTACAATAAAGGTAACTACCAAAGATAAGATAGATACTTATAAAAAATTTATAAGTAGTACAAATAGAGAAACTCCAATCTTTACAGAAAAGAAATCAAACGAAAGACTTGAAGAAGGTGGAATACTTGCAAAAATACCATTTCCTAAATTAGACTTAAATAAAGAAATTAGTAAACCAAAAAGAACTTCAAAAATAAGTGATTTAGAAAAGACAAAGAAAAACACAACTTCTACTTACAATAAGATAGAATCAAAATATGGTGAATCATCGTTTGGTAATATTATAAACCAAACTGGTGTTTATATTATAGGTGAAGAACCAAAAAAAGATGATAAAACACCCGATGAACTAGACACAATAGTTTTGAAATTTGAATCAGTAAAACAAAATAAAGCAGTTAACTTTCTTTCAACCATTTCAGGTCTATCTGAAACTATGTCACCATCTTGGGACTCTGCTAAGTTTATTGGAAATCCATTTAGTTTTTACACATATAGTGGTATGGAAAGGAGTGTAGGTTTCTCATTCAAAGTATTTTCATTAAATCCAGAAGAACACAAAATTTGTTGGAATAAATTAAATTTTTTAACATCACTTACTTATCCACAAGATTACGAAGGAGAATCAGGATATATTACACCTCCATTTTTAAGATTAACAATTGGGGATATGTATAAGAGAAAAGAAGGTTTTTTAAGTAGTTTATCATATACAATTGATGATAGTTCACCTTGGGAAATTGGAAATTTATCTGGTGAAGATGGTAATGGTTCATCAATGATTGCATCTCTAAAAGGTGATGTATCTATTGAAAACTATAAATTACCAAGAATAGTTAACGTTCAAACTGAATTTAAGTTTATAGAACAAAGAAATAGTTTAGAAGGACATAGATATTATCCATTTATTCCTATAACTGAAACAACAACGTAATAATGGCAAGTAGATACGAAAATAATCAGACCAAAAAAGTAAATGATGGTAGGACCGTATATCGTTCTAAGATATATCCAAGAATTCCACTAAGAGATAGTGACATTTATGTTGCTAGTGAAACTGGTGATAGATTAGATACATTAGCAAATCAATACTATAACGATTCTTCTTTATGGTGGATTATTGCATCTGCTAATAATTTACATAATGCTCCATTTGGATTAACCGATGGAACTATTCTTAGAATACCAACAAACTATATTGAAATATTAAATAATTTCACTGAATAATGTGGCCAAAGTTATCAACAATAAACGAAAAGGTATATAAAACTATTACTGAAATAGACAACCAAAAAGCAAGTCAATTAAATATTTGGGTTAGACTATTCAGTGGTGTAGGTAATGGATTGATTATGGTATCAAATCCAGACACTAAACTATTTGCCGCAGCAGGTGAAGGTGGTATCTATGGATTTGCTGGAAATGAAAAAGAATCAGGATATAGTGGTACTCTTGGAACTGATTGGAACGGTAATCCAATAAATCCATTAAATGGTAGAAGTTTAAGACCATCACCAATAGTAACTAATTTAGAGTTCACTGAAGGAGAAGACCAAATATCAAGAACTGGTAAAATTAATTTAACTTGTTATTCATTAGAACAGTTAGAAGCAATTCAACAATACTTTATGGAACCTGGTTTTCATTTATTTGTTGATTGGGGTTGGAATACAAATGATGGAGCAAGAGGACTTACACGAGTAAAGACTAAAGATGCAGATGGTAATCCATTAACAGCTTCCCAAATTGTTTCAGCTGCAGCAAATGATAATCTCCGTCAATCCAGTATGATAGCTAAAAAAACTACCACCAATGGTCAGTATGATTCTTTTCTTGGATTTATAGTTGGTGGAACTGTAAGTGGTGGAGGTCAATCTTTTGAAGTTTCGATAGAACTTAGGGGAACACCACAACTACCAACTTATTTTCAATCACATGAAGTAAACTATAAAAAACTAAAAGAGAATGATGATATATTGGCAGAACAAATTTCTCCACCATATCCTCCATCGAGTTTAGAACAAGAAGCAGAAAAAGGAGATACATCAGATGATATGGTAAGAAATCGTAGATTCTCTCTCATGTATAATGAATTACCATCAAAAAGACAATTAAAATCAGTCAAAGACTTAAAAAGTACATTCAAATATACTGATTTTATTAACTTTGATAGTGTTGTTTCAAAAAGTATAAATTCATATACTAAAAATGGATTTTGGGCAACTATTGCAAATTTTTCAACTTCTGCAGAAGAAACAATTGAGGTTGAGGTTGATGGAGTAGAAAAAGATTTTACAATTGATAGAGCAAAATTATTTTCATTTCAAAAATACATTAAGTTTGATAAAGCTATTGATATATTAAATAAAAATGGAGGATTATCTCACTTTAAGATAGGAGACCGAGAAGTTGAAGTAACATTAGATATCAGTAATGTAAAAGTAGGTTCATTCCCTCTTATATTTTCAACAAAAAAAGAAGTTATGATAATACCAGGTAGGATTCCTGATTTTTCTAAACTAGTATTTAATGAGGGTGGTCTAAATTACAAAAATCCACAAACGATTGATAATTCTATTGATGGTGTTAGTTTTACTCAAAATTTCGAACTAGATGAAGGAACTTTATCAGACACAAAAAATTATTGGGGGTATTTGAAAAATCTGTATATTAATACTGATATGTTTGAAAAAAAAATAACACAATCTCAAAAAAATATAAGAGAAGTTATATTAGACATATTAAATGAAATGTCATCTGCTGTAAATGGTTTTTGGGACTTTCAAATAGTAGAAGGTGAAAGTAAAGGTGGTGATATTACATTTACCATCATAGATAGAAATTGGATAGGAAAATCTGACAATACCAAAGTTAGAACATTTGTTCATGATGGAGAAAAAAGTAGATTTTTAGACGCAACTCTTGATATAGATATACCAGGTGAAATGGCAAATCAAATTATATCTAAAAGACTTAATATATCTCCTGGTGGACAACAACCAGAACTTAAAACAAATACCTTTTTTGCAAAGGGGGTGGATAAGTTTATGAAAAAAGCAAATTTCAAAGGAGTAGAATTAAGTGGAGAAGATGAAGATACAGACTCAGGTACTCCAATCGAAGAAGGTTCTGTTGCAGAAAAAGAAAAAGAAATTTCAGATTTAGATAGTAATATAAAATCTAGAAACCAAGAAAATCAAAATCAAGAAGCTTTAAGGAAACAACTAACTTTATATCAACAAAAATCAAAAGACGGATGGCGTACCTATGAAGGTAAATATCCTGTTGTAATAAATGGTGTGGAATACAAGGATTTGAATGCGATAAAAAGTGAAGTTTACAGAATAAATAGTTTACAAAGTAAAAACAACAAGGCTAACACAATAGATAAGAATAATAAAAAAAAGGCTGAAAAGGAATTAACTAATCAGAAGATAGATGAAAAAATATCGGCAATAGAAGAAAATATAAAAAAAATAGAAATATTACCAAATCCAGAATTAAAAAGTGAAATAAATGTGGAGGATAAGTCACTAGCTGAGTTATTAATAAGTCCACCAACCACAGATGGTTCTGAAGATTTGTTTAGAAAATCTTTTAGAATATATTGTTTGAATGATACTAACTTCTTAGATATTCTAAAAAAGAAAAAACTAGCTCTACCAAAGGACAGATTATCACATCCTCTTCCAATTAAATATTCATTTACTATTTTAGGGAATAGTGGTCTTCAACGAGGAGATACTTTTAATATCATAGGTATTCCAAAAAAATATAGAAACAATGGGTTATTTCAAATAAATGAATTAACACATACTATAACTGGTATGACTTGGAAAACAAGAGTACAAGGATTATATAGACAAACACAATAAGATGAGTTTATTAAGATATAACATATTATTAAAAAAACAAAAAAAATCAGTAGGTGTTCCTTCTATAAAAACTCATTTACCTAATCCAACAGACGGTGATTATAATAAGGGATACATAAAAAGATACTTTGTACAAAAAGCAAACGATAAGGATTCTCAAATTTTTGAAGTTAGTCAAGTTCAGTACTCTTCATATTCAAACCTTTCTTACTACCTTTTAGTATCTATTGATTGGAGAGTAAGGGGAAACGTAGAGGAAGTTAAGTATTCAAATAAAGAATCTATTAAAATTGTTTATGGTAAAATACCTAAACTGTCTCTTTACTTACCAAACTTATTACAATTTTATCGAAAATAATTTGGTAATCTGAATATTTTTTGTTATATTTGGATAAGCAAAAATACATTTATAAAACAATGAAGGTTACTATTGTAGTTAGAACTTATAAAAGACCTCTATTCTTAAAAGAGGCATTGGCATCAATACATCTACAAACTCATAAAGATTGGGAAGTGTTGATTTTTGATGATGGTGGATTATCTGAAACATTTTCTATTTACAAAAACTTCAAAAAAGAAAATAAAGATAAAAGAATTTTATTTTTTTCATCAAATCAACCATATTATTATTTCAAAGAAAGTTGGAAAATAGCACCTAAAATTTCAGAAGGAGAAATTATGGTTAGATTAGATGATGATGACTTACTGAGTGTAGACTCATTAGAGTATTTATCAAATACATACACAGAACATAAAGATTTAGATTTTTCATATGGTTCAACTATTTTCTTTGAAGGTAATGAATTAAAAAACAAAGTAATTACTCAGACTCCTTTAGAACCACCAAAAACGAAAGATATTTGGGAAGGTTATTTGGAAGGTCATCCTTGGAATAAACCATGGAGATTCAAAATGAACCATTATGAAGAACCAAAAAATTATACATCAATAGTTCATTGTAGTAAAGCAAATATAATGTGTATCTATCACACTTATGTTATGAGAACTTCATCAATTTTGAAAGTATTGGACAAATTTGATGTAACTTCTAATTTTGTAGATGATTTAGAGGTTATGGGTAGTTTAGATTATTTAGGTCTAAAACATACTGCAATAAAAAGAACTCTGACTTATTGTAGAATTCATAATGATGGTAGAGTAACTGATAAACAAAATGAAGTTGAAGGTCAAACCCTATGGAATAATATATTATGGATTCGTGATAAAGTTGATTTTTTAAGAAAAGAAGGGTTCGAATCTACTATTTACTTAAATACCATAGAAAACAACAAAAATCAACAAGAAATACATCCAACCGAGCAATTAAACTTTAAGGAATACACACATGATATTCAATCAAAGTCAGAATTATTTGGATAATTGAAATAATTTTTGTATATTTGTAAGTTCAAATGGTTATAGTAGAAAGTAATAAAGAAAAAGAAGAGTTTTTACAATTGTGGGAGAATAATCCTTCTATTGTAATTCCTATATGGTGTGATTTGGAAAAGCATCCAATGAACAATGAACTAGCGTTCTTATTCGTAAGGTTGGTAAATACTGACTTTATACTCATATACAATCATATTGATGGTAAATCCCATCATTTAGACCTTTCAACCTCAACACAACCAAAATGGGTATGGAATAAAAAAGGTTTATTACAAACCGATACCAATATTCAAAATATATTTGATATATCCAATTATTACTTCTTTGAAGTTGGTAAAATTATACCCAATGAGGTACAAAATCAACCTTTTATCTCACATTATACCCGAATGGGTGTAAGAGATAATTTGGGAAAGATAGCACCTATAATGAAATGGAGTGAATATCTAAAATCATTTGTTGATAATATAAGTAGTACCATTCC
>Ga0222718_10005428_pt1 | contig 10352 bp, 19 predicted proteins | sample C33_27DmetaG_FD_165045 | JGI IMG/M metagenome (GOLD analysis project Ga0222718, IMG submission 165045) | Estuarine water microbial communities from San Francisco Bay, California, United States - C33_27D | ecosystem: Environmental > Aquatic > Marine > Unclassified | place: USA: California... | reverse complement strand
GTATCGTTCCAGCGGAAGAGATCGAGAAAGGATCTTGGACAATGTTCGGTGGCAACTATGGTGCGACATCTGACAGTCGTTTCAACGATGCAGTGTCAAAACTGTTAGGTTCTCGTTTCTATGGTGCGCTTCCAATTCATGATCGAGTTGAGCATTATTGATGAAATCAAAAGTACAAACTGATGAAATAACAAAGGAACTGAGTAGGGCGTTTGATTATGAGTTTGATGGAGTGACTGAGTTCACTCCTCCTCAAATCTCCGCCCTTGATCGTATATCAAGCATCGATGACGATTATTCGATTGGTCTTATCGTCGGCCCATCTGGTTCTGGTAAATCGACTCTACTCAAAGAGTTTGGTGAAGAAGAACAGATTGAATGGAATTCAAACCAGGCAGTCTGTTCTCATTTCGATAATGCAGAAGACGCACGAGAAAGACTGAGTGCAGTCGGATTTAATACAATTCCTGCATGGATGCGTCCCTATCATATTCTATCAAATGGTGAACAGTTTCGAGCAAATCTCGCAAGGCGACTCAAGTCTGGTGCAGTGATCGATGAATTTACATCTGTGGTAGATCGCAATGTCGCAAAGAGCTGCAGTCTCGCTACGAGACGCTACATTGACGAGAAAGGTATCAAGAACATTACATTCGCAACATGTCACTATGACATCGTTGAGTGGTTACAACCAGATTGGGTATTCGATACCGCCTCTGGTTTGGTTACCACAAGGGGGTCACTTCAACGCCCCGAAATATCTGTGGAAGTCCTACCTTGTAACATCAAGGCATGGGAAATCTTCCGCAACCATCACTATCTCAGCAGAGACATCCATAAAGGTGCAAGGTGTTTCCTCGCAGTCTGGAACGATGTCCCTGTGGGATTTACTGGAACCATAGCCATGCCGAGTGGTACTACAAAAAACGCATGGAGAGGTCATCGTACAGTGGTTCTACCAGACTTTCAAGGTATGGGTATTGGTGTTCGTCTTTCTGACAGTGTGGGTGAGATTATGCTCGCAGAAGGTAAACGATACTTCTCTAAGACAGCCCATCCACGATTAGGTGAGTATCGAAACAATTCACCAAAGTGGAAACCGACAACTAAGAACATGCAAGATCGAAAAGACTATGCTCTAATGGATTGGGAGAATAAAAAATTCTCAAAGGAACTGATGATGAAACACATTGATAGGTTCTGCTATTCGCATGAGTATATCGGACTTGACAAAGAGTAAAAGATAGTGTATAGTATTAGTATAAATTTGTTTTGAGGAAAATATTATGATTATTATGGATTACAATGGTATCGCCATTGGTAACATCATGATCAACAAAGACAATGATGAAGACATGATTCGACATATGATTCTGAATACGATTCGTATGTACAAAGTCAAGTTTCAAAAAGAGTATGGTGATGTTGTAATTGCCTGTGACGGTATGAACAACTGGCGTAAAGAAGTGTTTCCACAATACAAGGCCAATCGCAGAAAGTCTCGTGAGACATCTGACTTTGATTGGAACGAGGCATTCCGTATTCTCAATACTGTCCGTGAAGAACTCCGTGAGAACTTTCCCTACAAGGTAATACACGTCGATGGATGCGAAGCAGATGACATCATTGGAACTCTTGTAGAGAACACCAATGAGTTTGGTAATCACGAGAAAGTAATGATCGTCTCGGCTGACAAAGACTTTGCTCAGTTACAACGATATGACAATGTGCGTCAGTTCTCTCCATTAACTAAAAAGTTTGTTGATGAGAATCATGCACGTCTGAAACTACAAGAACATATCATACGTGGTGATGCCAGTGATGGTGTTCCTAATGTTCTCAGTAACGATGATGTGTTCATCGAAGGATTGCGTCAAACTCCTGTAACACAGAAAAAGTTAACAGAGATTCTGGATAATCTTGATGACGATCATCAACCACATGGTGCTTCATGGTATCGTAACTATCAACGCAATCAACGTTTGATTGATCTAACCTTTACACCAGAAGAACTCAAGAGTAATATTCTGAATGAATTCAATACTCAAGATCCGTGGTCAAACAAAGGAAAGGTCTTTCCGTATTTGATAAATAAAAAGTGTAAATTATTAATTGAGTCCATAGAGGAGTTGATCTAGTGGCTAAATATATTTTTGAAATACTTGAAGAAGTAAGTAAAACAAAATCTAAGGCAGACAAAGTTGCCATTCTTAAATCGAATGAGTCATGGGCCTTAAAAGATGTGATTCGTGGATCAATGGATCCCGTAGTCAAATGGAATCTACCTACGGGTGAACCTCCATACACTGCCTCAGAGGCACATAGTCATCCAACAAATCTGTTAAGAGAAAACACTAAGTTTACCTATTTTGTTAAAGGTGGAAAAGGTGATTCTCTACCAGCATTCAAAAGAGAAAACATCTTTCTTGGTATGTTAGAAGGAATTCATCCATCTGATGCACAACTTCTTCTTGATATGATCAACAAAAAAATACCAAAGGGATTAACAAAACCTATTGTAGAGGAAGCATTTCCTGGTTTACTTAAAGGTTAACATGTGTTATAATAGCTTAGTCCCACTGGGAAACGGATGATATACTATGAATATTTTTGTACTTGACCAAGATCCTGATACAGCAGCTCGATTGCAATGCGACAAACACATTGTCAAAATGGTTGTCGAGTCTGCACAGATGTTATCAACAACACATCGTTTACTAGATGGTATTGAACTTATCAAACCATCCAAGTCTGGTAAAACCAATGTAAAGTATTGGCGACTTTCTGGACCTAGAGAAGATAATCTATACAAGGCTGTACACATGAATCATCCTTGTACTCAATGGACAATGGAGTCAACCACTAACTACGGTTGGCACCTTGTACACTTTGTGGCACTCTGTGATGAATATACTTATCGTTATGGTAAAGTACACAAATCATCAGAATTGATACCGTATCTAATGGAACTACCACGCAATATTAAAGAAGGACCAATGACACCATTCCGTCTGGCAATGGGTTCTAATCCTGAGTGTATGTTTCCAGAAGATCCAGTAAAATCTTATAGAATGTTCTATCAAACAAAACAAGAACGGTTCAGTATGAACTGGACTAAACGAGAAATACCGGAGTGGTTTAATGGGAGTCAGAGACAAGATCAAGGTGCGGATGGACGAACTTCAGGCGATGATGGAGTCCAACGTACACTTAGAGAGGCAGTATGATGTTGACGATTACATTAGCACAATTACCAAATTTTGGTCTGTGTTAAGTGAAGAAGACAAAGACTATATACATGCGTGTAGACATGCACTTGAATATCAAATGAAATGGGAGATAAATGAATAATGGCTAATCATGTAAGTTATCAAGTATGGTTTCGTGAAATAAACGATGCAGCAAAGGCTCGTTGGAAAGAAATGACTGACAATCTTCAAAATGATCGACAAGATGGTTATGAATATTGGTTCGGTGATCTCTTTGTTGATAATAAAGAAGGTTCACCAACATTAGATGAGGTTCGTGAATACTCATGGACAACTGAAGTAATTGGTCCAAAGTGGTGTTACATTCAAGACTATGATGAAGATAGTTTTAGTGGATACTCTGCATGGTCACCACCAGAAACAGGCCTTGTTAAGATTCTGGAAGAACTAGAGAAACTTGATCCTAAGATGGTCACATCTATCACCTATGATGACGAGATGCCAAACTTTGTGGGTTGGTCAGTCTATGTCGGTTCTGAGATGGAAGATGGTTGTGAAGATGATTATGAAGATATTCAATTTACCATATTCAATAATCATCCACATCTCAAGGAACATTGGGATGAAGATAATGAAGAATGGGCCACCGATGAAGATGGTGACTGTACCGAAGAAACATCTGCAGCACAAGATGAGTTCCAAGAATATCTGTATGATACGATAAATATTATGCAAGAAGATGGAATTCAATCTGTCTTGACTTATCTGCATGAAAATTCTGAGGAAGAATAGTGCCAACATACACTTTAAAGAATAAAGAGACAGAGGAATACTTTGAAGTATTTTGCAACTATGATGATTTGCAGAATATCTTAAAAGAAGATGAAACTCTGTCTCATGTTATTCAGGCACCAAATATGGTGACTATGGTTGGTAGTACACTTGGTAAAACGAGTGAAGGTTGGAGAGATCTTCTTAAATCAATTAAAAAAGGAAGTGGTAAAGGTAACACTATCAAAGTATGAAAATTTTTATCGGTCCATATAAAGATGATAACTCTAAACGTAAAGAGTCAATTTATATCCATGATTATGATACATGGAGTATGGATCATACTCTTGCTTTAGTTGCACTTCCAATGCTTAAACAACTCAAAGAAACCAAACATGGTGTTCCTTATATGGATTATGAGGATATGCCAGAGCATCTACAATATATCCGTCGTCAATATGATCCAAGAGCATCTGGTGATTTATTTAATGGCTGGGATGACTTCAATCATGAATTCCAAAAACAAGTAGAAGTCTGGGATTGGATGATGGATGAGATGATCTGGGCAATGGAACAGGTCATTGATGATGATGATATTGAGCATATTGATGATACAGAACATCATAATCGTGTTGGAAATGGGTTAAAATTATTTGGAAAGTATTATAGATCATTATGGGATTAATATGAGGAAATTTATTCATGAAACGATTGATCTCGGATATAGAGACTTGGTTACTGAGTCTACCTCCGTGGGTAGATTATATCGGACTCCTGGCGGCAGTTTTCCTAGTGTCACTACTGTCCTAAGTATTCTTAATGAAGAAGCAATTGCAGCCTGGCGTAAAAGAGTTGGTGAAGAAGAAGCCAACAAAATCTCACACAAGGCCTCGTCTCGTGGGACTAGTGTTCATTCTATTATCGAGGACTACTTAAATGATAAAGATACGTCAGAATATCTCCCACACATTAGACAAAGTCTGGAAAACGTTAAACCAATACTCGATGAAAAGATCGGAAGCATCTATGGGATTGAAGTTCCTTTATATAGTGAGTACTTGGGTCTGGCTGGGCGTTGCGATGCTGTTGCTCAATTCGATGGGGTTCCTTCAATTCTAGATTGGAAGACTTCTCGTTATCCCAAGAAGAAAGAAAAAATTTCTAATTACTTCTGTCAAATGGCAGCCTATGCGATTATGTTCGAAGAACGTTCGGGTATGCCTATCACTAACCTAGTGGTTGTCATGGATGTCGACGGCCACGAACCTCTCGTATTCAAAGAGCATCGAGACAACTGGACTGAGATGTTGACCGATACAATTAAAGAATACAATCGCCGTAAGTTTTGGTCATAAGTGTTTCATATCATTAACATTGTTAATTAAAATAAACATATGTACATTTCCTCATATTATGGTATAATGTCTATATTGAATGAGGAGATAGATTATGGAAAAATGGGCAATTATTGAAAACTTTCGATTTTATTGTTACGAAGACAAAAGCTTGACACAAGAAGAAAAAGCCATTCTTGAAGACGCCTTTGCAGATTGGTGTCGAGCAGAATCTCAATTAGTCAGACTAATTCGTAAAATGGGTAAAGTGTCAGCAAAACGAACAGTTGAGGAGTTGTGTAATGTCTAATTTTGGTTTTGACGAAGATAACATGGTAAACAAGTTTTTGTATCTTCAGCGTTCACGTTATTTGTCGACTGCCGATAAAGAACGTCTTGAGCAGTTCATGGATTCTTATCACTCTGCAAAGATGGATTTTATTCGTCAGATGAGTATTATTTCAGAGATTGAGGTTACAAAGCGGATTAAAGAGCTTGAGGGGTCAGTCCTTGAAAAAGCTGTCTGATGATATAACACTAATTAAGACAACAGGTTATATCTACTACACAAAGTGGATTGCAACCTTTGTCATTCTATTAGCAGTTGCGTGTCGATCAGTTGATGAAATCCCAAAGATTTATGATGTATTTTTTTCATGGATTGGAACAGGAATGTGGTTGGCAGTATCAATTGCTTGGAAAGATCGAGCATTGATTCTTCTTAACGCTGTAATTTCTTTTATGCTCTTTGTAGCAATATTGAGGTATGTATTTTGAGAAAACCTGATCGCGTAGCAGACAATAAAATGACAATGCCTTACGGTGACAATGTTGCTGCTCCGGCGATTACTCTTCCTGATACAAAAGATTATCGTGAAGTCAAGGTAAAGGAAGCACAGAATAAACTCAAGACTCGTTATCAAGAACTCGAAGCAGAGTTTAAAAAACTTGTAGAGACGGCTGCAGATAATGAGTTGATTTATAATGCAAATATACGATTTAGCCCAAAGGTTGGAGAAGTCTACCATCTCTATCAAAAAGAAGATGGTGAAGCTTGGGTAAGTCTGGTTGCACCAGAAGAATGGGGACCAGACTATGTTTTTGAATTTCTCGGTAGTTTTAGATTGGCTACCGACTCAGTATGGATAAGAGAAGAATGATTTATGTAGATATGGATGGAGTCATTGCTGACTTCTTTGGTGGACTTGAACGGTATCACGGAGTCCCACACTGGAAACTGTTGAAAGAGGAATCAATACGACAGTTAAAAGGAACAAACTTTTTTTACACACTTGAACCCTATGAAACTTCAGAACAGTTGATACAACACGTTCGAATGTTAACTGGAGGAGTAGGTTGGGGAATCAACACATCGCCATTACGTGGTGATCGTGACAACTCTGCGTATTGGAAACGCCGTTGGTTAGAAGAACATGGATTCTTTCCAGAGGCAGATCGATTTATTGTCACCGGACAAAAAGAAAACTATGCAACATCACCACTCGACGGAAAACCAAATATTCTAATTGATGACAAACCATCAAACATCAAGGCCTTCAATGACAAGGGTGGTATTGGTATTCGGTATCAGGCGAATGAAGACGATCTTGAAGAGTACCTATTTGTTCAGTTAGAAGAGGCACTGAAGTATAAATAGTCATATCCACTATGAGAGGAGATGGATATGGCAGAAGGAACACATCCGGCAGATACCAATGGTGACGGTATTGTTGATGATCGTGAACATGAAATGTATTTGGAATTCAAGCGTAAAGAATTAGATGACGCAGATGCACAAAGAGACGCTATTCGTAAGATGGCATGGTTCGCACTTTTCGGGCTCCTATTATACCCGTTAGGTATTTTTGTGACATCGTTATTTGGATTGTCGGAAGCGGCAGGATTAATTGCAGACATCGCCCCGACTTATTTTGCATCAATTGCAGTTTTGGTTTCAGCTTTCTTCGGCGCGGATGCACTGAAAAAGAAATAAATTATGTGGGTACTTTTAGTTATGATAATGACCTCGGGCCCTCCGCCTGAGGTTATAGCTTATGACCAAGGATGGTACACAAGCTGGGGTGAATGTAGAAACGTTGGAAAAGCTATGACCAGCGAACTCGATGGAAAATATACATATACATGTGTTGAATGGAAAAAGCGTTAGTTTATGAAGCAAATGATATATCAGGTTTACGTTGGTAAACCTTCTAAATTATATGAACATTGTACTGCATCAGTTGCAATGTATTGTCAAGAACATGGTATTGACCATATAGTTCAAAAAACTCCAATCTTAAAAATTAAACCAGATATCTTCACAACAAACAGATCGAAAGAGTCTTATGAGAAGCATGGTGGATTTCTTCCAATTTACGAAAAAGAAAACGCCTTTGACTATTTTGATCGATACGATCAAATTTGTATTGTTGATGCTGATATTTTCATTAGACCCGGTTCTCCTAATATTTTTGATGAACTTCATCCCAATGTAGATTTTGCTGGCGTTATCGAACGTGATATGCCAATTCAAGATTGGTATGCACAGAAGATTATTAATTATTCTCAAATGCAATACGGTCCATTGCATTCTAATTCATCAGACTTTAAACCAAACAAACTAGGATTTGAATTCTATAACATGGGTCTGATGTTGATGAATAAATCCATCGTCAAAAAAATGAAAGCACCAAGTGCTCGTGCGTTTATTGAACGTCCAGACTTTAAAGATTTTGTTGATGGTAAAGGTGCATGGAAATGGTCAACTGATCAGACTCTATTAAATTATTGGATACGAAAAGATGGTGTAGTTGAACAACATCTTGATTGGAAATGGAATGCACTCTTTACTGCGGTTAAAGATCCCAAGTCTGCACATTTCGTGCATTTCTTCTTAAAAGATAAATTACCAAACCGTGGTGAAAATGTTGAGGAACTCATGAATCATGTTAGTTAATAAAAAAATATTTGTTCACATACCAAAAAATGCAGGAATGACAATTCGAAAGAGTCCTATGTTAGATGGTAGGATTATAGTTGGGACTCCAAATAATCACAAGAGCGCTGAATATTCCAGAGCTGTTCTTAACCGCATGAATTCTATTGGAGATCATCATGGATATGAACATGCACGATGGAGAGATTATAAAAAGTCAATCACATCTGCATACGATGCATTTGCAATTGTGCGTAATCCTTGGGATCGTGTAGTCTCTCGTTTTATGTTTGCAAAGAAAGTAATTGAAGTAGAGAAGAAAGATCCCGTTGGTAAACATCCTATTGAATCGTTCGAAGCATTCCTAGAAGATCGTCACAAGTGGGGTGGAGTAGAATATATGTGGCATCGAGCCATTCGTGGTTGGTATCCACAAAAAGATTATGTGACTGATGAAAATGGAAATCTGAAGTGTGATTGCCTTCAATTCGAAAATCTAGACACTCAAATCAAAATGTATTTTAAATTAATTACGATGTCTCGTAGACGAAATGTGACTGCATTGTTAGAGGGGTCTTACAAGGATCTATATACTCCAGAAACAAAACAGATTATTGGGGATTGGTATAAAGAAGATATTGACTTCTTTGGATTTGATTTTGACACAGGTGCTCAAAAAAATTACTGGAGTGAAGTATGACACAACATCCTAAAAACCATAGAAAACTATGGTTAGAACAATTGATAGAAAACAATAATTATAAACTTGGCGCTGAAATTGGTGTTCATGAGGGGATCACTTATTTTTATTTACTTGATAAATTTCCTAGTTTAACAATGGTGGGTGTTGATCGATATCAAAATAAACAATCTCAGTATTGGCCAGAAGTTTCAAAAAAACTTGAAAAGTATGGTGTAAGAGCCAGATTTTATAAAGACGATACAACAAAAGCTGCTGAAAATGTAGGTACACAGGAATTGGATTTTGTTTTTATTGATGCAGATCATAAATATCATAATGTCATGCAAGATATAAAAACTTGGGCTCAAAAGGTACGAAAAGGTGGTCACATAACAGGACATGATTGTGAACATTCTGATGTAAAAAGAGCTTTAAAAGAATATTTTGGTGAAGATAATTATGAAACCGCACAAGATGAAGTTTGGTATGTTAAGAAGGTATAATAAGAAATGAGACGTATTTTTATTAATTTAGGCGCTGGATCTGGTGATGATATTAAAGGATTCTATTCACTAGGACTACAAAATGAACTTGCTGAAGTGTATGCATTTGAGGCTAATCCACAACGCACCGAAGGTATTAAAAAACGTTTTCCTAATATTACTGTATATACCGCCGCTGCTGGAATAGAAGATACTAAAACCAAAATGTATCTAGGTAAAAATCTTAACACTAGTTCTCTTAATATAAACAAAGTCACTATAGAAAAGGACAGATATATTGAAGTAGACGTTATTGATTTATGTAGATGGATGAAGGAAAACTTTAGCGCACAAGATTATATAACTATGATCATGGACATTGAAGGTGGTGAGTATGAACTAGTAGATAATCTTAGAGAAACTGGAATGATTGATTGGATTAATGAGTTTTATATCGAGTTTCATGGAACTAAATTAGCTAATTTTGATATTGATATTGAAAATAATATGGTAGATTATCTTATAGAAAAATTTAAAAACAACGTTTACATCTATCGTAAACATCAACATGAGCAGTTTTTAAAATTGAATGCTGAAGGCAGTTAAAAATGGATGCCCATATCATTACATTGACTTCAAATCCAAGGTCAGTTGCGGCTGCTGAAAGATGTAAGAAGTCTGCAAACATTAGTATCAAAACCTTTGATGCGATTACTGAAAGTCATGCAGAAAAACTACTGAGAGACTTTGGTATCAAATGGAATTATCCGTGGAAAGGTGAAGAGTATGATATGAAGGCAGGACTCAAGAAGACTGCGTATCAAACTGCACATCCGATGAGACGAGTCGCTTGTTTTCTGTCACATTACCTATTATGGAAACGATGTGCAGAACAACAAGAGCCAGTGATGGTTCTGGAACATGATGCAATCTTTATTC
>Ga0222718_10005419_pt1 | contig 10361 bp, 9 predicted proteins | sample C33_27DmetaG_FD_165045 | JGI IMG/M metagenome (GOLD analysis project Ga0222718, IMG submission 165045) | Estuarine water microbial communities from San Francisco Bay, California, United States - C33_27D | ecosystem: Environmental > Aquatic > Marine > Unclassified | place: USA: California... | reverse complement strand
CAAATTGTTCTGGTAAAAAATTATTTTCCCAGTCACCTGATTTGTTAGACCCTCCTATTAAACAAATTCCTATTGATGTACCATTAACTGCTCTTGCATGTGAACCAACCATTGATTCATCTCTACCAGTTTCTAATGTACCATCTCTTTTTATAACGTAATGATAACCTACATCATCCCAACCATTTTCTACAACATGCCAATGCTTAATCTTTTCTACTCCAATATCCATATCAGCAGGTGTTGCTGAACAATGAATAACAATCATATCTGTTTTAGTTCTTGGTGTCATAGTTATTACCTAGGGAGCATTACACCCCCTAGGCTATGGAGGTTATTTTATTTTTATAGTCTTAGGCTTTTTCTCTTCAGGTAATTCTTCATGTACTTTTATAGTAAGAACACCATCTTTAAAATCAGCCGAATCTACTTTGATGTATTCAGACAAAGTAAATTTTCTTACAACATTTCTTGATGCAATACCTTGATGAATTAAATCATCTTTTAGTTTATCATCTTTCTTAGCCTTGACTGTAAGTATACTATCTTCAATCTCTATGCTAATATCAGATTTAGAAAAACCAGCTAGTGCTATTTCAACTTGCCAGTCTGTATCACATCCACCAATTTTTCTTATATTGTATGGAGGAAAGTTAGTTGTATTGATTCTAGATACCTCATTTAAAGTATTAAACATTCTATCAAATCCAATAGAATAATTTTTAAATGGGTCAAAATTTAATATCGTCATTTTATATCCTTTCGTTAAGCGATTTAAATTAAAGTAATCTCATATGAGCATTACTATTCCTATATTATAATAAGAATTTTGTTTCCTGTCAACTACTAGTCACCCTTAGTATACTTGACTTTTTCACCTATATCTTCACCACCTTCTACAAATCGGCTAGTGTCAATATCTTTATATGTTTTACCTTTTTCTTCTAGTTTTTCATTTATTAAATCTTTAGCATAATCTTTTTCTATTACACCTGCTTTAACATAACTTCTAATTCTTTTTACAAATGCTGTTATATCATAAGGTTTTGGTTTAGGTACAATCACTTCATCACCTTCTGAAAACTTAGGTTTACTTTTTTTTATTATAACACCAGATGTACTTATACCATATTTATTAGGTATTTTTTCTACTTTAAATAAATCACCTAATATATCTTGTACATATTTTTCTAATTCTTTTTGACTAAATCCTTTTTGAAAAGTTTTCTTTTTATTACCAAATATAAAACCATCATTAACTAAATAATCTTTCCAATTTTTACCAAACTTTTCTTTTGCTTGGTTAATTATTTCTTTATCACCTCTTGTTGTTATAACAGCAACACCATCATCTTTAACTAGTTGTCCTATTTGTTTAACAACATTAGCTCTTTGATTTTTATCTGCTATTACATTTAATACATTTAAATTAACAACAGCATCTTTTGAACTAGCACCTTCTTTAAATAATACATCATCAAAATTTTTATAATCTGGTACTCTTCCTTTAAATAATTCACCTTCAAAATTTATTTTAGATTTTAATATTTTTTCAATTGGAACAAAAGGTTCATGACTTGTAACATTTTTATTTTTAAATATTCTAGTACCTATACCTATTCCAGCACCAAAATCATGCACAGTATTTTTATTTAAATCTGTTAATATATTATCTACTTTTTTATATGTACCTAATGTAGATGTAATTGCAGTATCACCTGGATTAACTTCATCTAATAATGATTTAGATACAGTTTTATTTATTTCAGTTGAAATATCTTTTGTTAAATTTTTAGATGTTGCTTTACCAGTAGCTTTAGTTATTCCTTTTGTAATTGCTTTAGCTACAGCTCCACCAATATTAAATTTTTGTTTATCATTAAATACAGATTGTTTTAATAAATCAGCAGTAACACCTTGTTCTAATATTTTAGAAGATAAATTACCTAATCTTTTATCTTTTGTTACCAAATCTCCTGTATTAAATTGTCTTCTTTCTAATTTACTTTCAGGTAATTTTCTACCTGCATCATCAAAGTCAACTCCTAAATCTTTTGCTCTTTCAATTATAAATTTTCTCCAATTAGGTAAGGGTGCTATTCTTTGAAAAAATCTTTCTGTTGCTCTTTCAGTATTTCCTTTTAAATAATCTCTTAGTATTTTATCTGATTCAAATGCAATACTTCCTGCAGGAAAAGCTAAAAAGAAAGGTTGTCTTGAACCTGGACCAACTAAATTACTAGCTAAAAATTCTGGAAGAACACCAGGTAGTCCTGATAATCGTATTGATTCAGCCCACCACTCATCTGTGTCTGCTCCTATATCAGTAACAACTTCTCCATACTTTGCTAGTTCTCTTAATTCTTGTATACCACCATAAACAGGTAATGCTGCAAGTAATTTAACCATAGTTCTTGCATCACCATTTTCTATTCTAGATAAAATTTTATTTGTTTGTGCAGATTTAGCCATTGACCAAGATAAAAATTGTCCTAACAATCTTACCCATGGAGTATTACTTTGTGTAAATAATAATCTATTTGAAACTTGTGGTATAATAGCATCTCTATTTGCTGCTAATATTCCTGCATCATTTAAATTCTTTTTACCAATAGATGTTTTTGAAGCAACATCAAATGATTCATTACTACCTATTCTTAATGCATCTTTTACTGTAATACCATATCGTTCTAAATCTTTAACAAAGTTAGCAGCTTTACTAGAATTAAGTTTACCACCTTTATTAACAAAGTTAGCAAGTTTTCTAGAAGTAAGATAAGCATCTGTTGCTCCTGCATTATAAGCAAATCTTCTAGCAAATCCAGTTATCCATTCTAGTCCTGATAATTTAAAAAATAAATTATTTGTTTTTGCTAGTCCACCTCCTTCACCTAACCAACTTGCATTAGAAGATATTTCATCTCCTTTAATAGCTAAAGGTTTTTGTAAGGCTGCTCTAATTTCATTTGATTGTGCTTGACCTAAGTTTCTTGCTAAACCAGTTTCACCTTTTGAAGTAAATGATGTTTGTGCTAATGCTCTTATCCAAGTTGTCCAATTTGTAGAGTTAGTAAAAGGTTGTACTAAATCACCAAGAGATGCAATAGTAACTCTATCCAACATATTTAAGTTTGATATAGTTGATAAGATACCTGCTGTTCCTTTTAATTGATTTCTTCTAACAACACCAAATCTATCAAAGTAAGCTTCAATAGTATTACTTACTAATTGTGTTTCTTTTTTTGCTAGTTCTCTCCAATTAAGCTTACCTGTATTTTTATATTTATCTTTAATACCTTGAAAGAAAGGAGTTAAAAACTCACCATTAGGTCCAAATCTCTGTGCAAAAGCTATAGAGTTAGCTGACCTATTTACTAAAGATGATAAGACTTGAGATGTATCATTAATTAAAAAACCACCATCACTTAATATTTTTTCTACTTGAGCAAACGAACCTGTTAATTCTCTTTGTTTATTAATATGATTACTCAATGGAGTAACAATATAATTATCACTTAATTTTTTATCATTAATTAAATCATCAATATTAGTTCTTATAATATTAAAATTAGAAATATCATTTATTTTTTCTTGAAATTTTTTAGCTTCTTTAATAGGATTTTTTACTTTTTTATTTTTAAAAATTTTAATTAATGCTTCTTCAAAAGCTTTTGGATTTCTTTGTATCTTATTAAAATCATAAACTCTTGGAAAATAATCTTTTATATTCTCTTTAGAAAATATTCCTGCATCATTATATAATTTTTTAAAATCATCTAAATAAGTTTGTATATTTGTTTTTAATTTTTTTTCATTAGCCGATAAAGTTATGTTAGAACCTCTTAAAGAATTTAAAGCATTAGTTTGTTCAGTTTTTGTAAAACCTTGTTTTAATTTAACAGCTCTAGTAGTCCATGTTCTTTGTATCTCATCTGCTACTTTTGAAACAGAATTTTTAGCATAAGGAGAATCAATATTTTGTAATAATATTTTTCCTAATTGTTCTGTCTTACCACCAAAAGCTTCAAGCTTAGTTGCTGTTGTTGTTGCAGTTAACTCTCTTAATTTTTGTAATGTTAATTTTACAGCTTCATTATTTAATATATTACTACTTATACTTTTATCACCTACTGATAAAATTTTACTAGCTTTAATTCCTTTTTGTAATGCTCCTAATGTAGCACCACCAATAATCCATTTATTAATATCATCATCTTCTGCTCCCCAAAGAGTACCAAAAGCATAACCAACACCAGCACCAAACAAAGGTCTAGTTGATGAAGTTAATACATACCTAATACCAGCATCTGTAAGACTTTCATTTTTTCTTAATTGTTCTAATATTTTAACATCTCTTTTTGCAATTAAATCATTTTCTTTTTGTAAAAGTGAAGATTGTTTTTTAACTATTTCTTTTCTATCTTTTTTAAATTTTGTTAATAGTTGTTCTTTTTGAGAAGTTAATGAATTAATTTGTTTTTCAGTTTTTTTAGTAAATGTTTTTTTATTTAAATCTTTTAAACTTGTAATAGTTTTATTTAACTTATCATATTGTTTATCAAAAGTAAAAGTTAATTGCTTAAATGGTTTAGAATAATTTTCACCAGTTTTTTTAATTAAACTATTTAATGTAATAAACTCTTTATCACCAACAATTTCATTTATCTTTTTAAATTCTTTATTAGTTATTCCTAGTTTTTTAGCTTTAGCTCCTTCGGCAGCTTGAATAACTTGAGCTATCTTTTTTTTATCTGCACCAGGAAAATATTTACCAATTACTTTAAAAGCTTTCATAGCAGCAGGTCCTAATACAGCACCACTTCCAGCAGCTATCGCAGCTTCACCTGGTTTAAATTCTCCTGTTTTAGCAAAGTCAGAAACTAATTTATCTAAACCAACAGTAGTACCTCCAATTAATGCCAATCCTTTGTAACTAGCTGAGGCTGCTCTTCCCCATGGAGTTAGATATGCCATTAAATAAAAAGGGTCAAGCAACATAGATGCCATCTCACCTGCTTTAACATAGATGTCATCATCGTACTTTTGACCTTTAAATCTTTTAAATTTATTTAATAGCTTTTGATTTTCAATACCTGCATTATCTTGTAATACATCTTTTAAATCTCTATTATCATCTCTTATATCTTGAAATTTTGCTTTACCTATTCTAAATACATTACCAAAGAATTGGTCTTGTTTATCAAAACCATATAAAAATTTTCTAAACCATGATGGTTCTTCACCAGTTACTGGTCCAGTTTCAGAAATATCTTTATCAGTTTTTACTTGTGGAATTTCACCTACAATAAAATTTTTATATTTATCTAGAGTAGAGGGTTGTTTATCTTGAACAACAATCTCAGTTGTTTCTTCAGGAATAATATATTGTTTATATTTATCTAAAGTTGAGGATTCTTCTTTAGGAGGTGTGACTTGTGTATCAATGTCTTCTTTATTATTGTTATCGTTAACAATAAATTGATTGTACTTTGACAAATCTATATTTTTTATATCTTCTGCCATTAATCATTAACTTAGTGGTCGAAATGTTGTTTTCTCATTTACAGGAAAATTAATATCAAATGTTTCTTTTATTTCTTTTCCAGTCATTGGAAATTTTAATACTTGTTGAATTTCATTTATGTTTTCAAATACAGGTTTATTTTGCATTCCAAAATCTGAAGGTACTTTTAATTTTTTTACACCTTCTTTATTAATAATATCTGTATTAACTATAGTATCAATAACTTTTTCTGGTTTAACAATTTCTTCTTGTATAATTATATCTGCACCATTTTTAATATCTTCTTTAATTTGATTTCTACTTTGTAAACTATCTATCATAGTAACTGTTTGTCCATTAATAGTTACTTTCATTGTTTTTTTATCATTATCTTTTTTACCAGTTTTATCTGTAACTATACTAGGTGCTGCAGTATCAATTAAATTTTTTACTGTCTCATCATTTTTATAAAAATAATTAAATGCATTATTAGATAAAAATTGTTCTTTACTTAATAAACCTTCTTTAACTAAGCTAACTCCAAAAGTAAGATTTACTTGATTTAATAATTCAGAACTTTTACCATATGGTAAATTTTCTAATAATGCTTGATTTTGTTTTAATAATAAAGGATTAAGTTGAAGCTTACCATTAACTTCTTCTGAAGATACATTCATTAATGTTTTAGCATAAATTTCTCCAGCTAATTTTTTTTCTTTATCACTAAGTACTTTTGTAGTACCAAATACTGTATCATCAAAATTAATAGTATTACCTGTTGGAACAACAATTAAATTATCTTCATTTCTTAATACAGTTTTAAAATCTAATTTTCCACCCTCACCTAAAATAGCATTATTAGCTACTGGTACTCCATAATTAAAAGTTCTATTAGCTATTAAACCATTTAAATTTTGTTTACCATAATAACCAGGTAACTCTCCAATGTCTCCATTAAATTTTACATAAAGATAATCAGTACCATCTTTCTTTAAAAAATCTTGATACTGTTTATAATTATTATAAATTGTATTTCCAAAAGATTCTCCACCTTTTTTAAATCCTGTTATCTCACCTGTTTGTTTATTTTCTGAAAAATAATCTTTACTATTTGTAACACCTAATATTTTAAATGTTGCTTTAATAGCCTCATTATTATCTTTACTTGTTACTTTAGAATTTAAACTAGTAATATTTTTTAGTTGTTCATAATTTTTATTAGCAAAGTTAGTATAAATTTTAGAAGTTTTATCTATACTTCCATATAAACCACCTGCAGATACTTTAACATCTTTACCAACATATTGTTGGTCTACATTTTGTTCAGATAATTTAACAGCATCAGCTGCTTTAATTTTATCTTCAACTTCTTTTAATAAATCTCTTTCAGCTTTTTTCTTATCACCTAATATTTTATTAATTAAAAAACTATTTCCTTTAGCATCTTTAATTGCTTGTGAAGTAACTTTAGTAATTTCATTATTAATTGATGCAGCTTGTTTTTCAATTTCATCAGGATTACCTACTAATTTATAATCAATAGTTTTTCCATCAAAATTATTTATATTAAGTTGTTTAGTTTTTTCATCTAAATTTTTCCAGTTAGGATTAGTTAATGGAAGAATAGTTGCTGCATAAGTTCTAGCATCAATAGATTTTAAATCATACATTTTATTAGCTTGATTAATAGTATCAAACTTTTCTTTTTCTTTTGTATATTCTTGTAATTCTCTATCATATTTTTTTTCTTTTTGTTTAATTAAAAAATCTCTATTAGCTTGTAATTCATCAGCTCTAATAGCTAAATCTTCTTTAGTTAATTCTCTATCTCTTTCAATTGCACCAACAGCAAAGTTTCCTAAATCTCTTAAACTAATTCCCATTATACTTCTTCCTCTTCTGTTTTATCTTCTTTAGCTTCTTCTACTTTAGTAGGTAATTCTTTTTTAATTCTTGCTAATAAACCTGAACCTACAGTTTCTTCTCTAGGTTCTATTTTAGGTCTTTCTATTTTTTCTTCATCTTCATCCATATTAATAGGCTCAACATCATCACCAGGAATAATTCCTTCTTCATCTTCATCTTCTTCATTATATAAAACATAATCAGAAATATCAGCATAATCAGCAATAGCTATTAATAAATAAATAGTAGGTTCAGCTAACATTAACATCATATCAGGTGTAAACTTACCTTCAGTATAACCTTTGTATAAAATAACTTGTGCAATTTCATCAAGAGGAATACCATCATCAATTATTTTAATTAATTCTTTTAATGTAACTTCGCTAGTTAATTCCATATATACAGCCATCATAGCTTCATCTTGTTCTGTATATTGTGGAGGTCTTTCCCATGCTCTAGGAGTATCAGGAGATGATGTTAAAGCTTCTCCAGGAATAGGAGCATTAAAAGGATTAACACCTATTTCATCAAATTGATTCTTTTCTATTTTCTCAGCCATTATATTCTATACTTTCTTACTTTGTTTGCTATACCTTTTGGTTGCTTAACAAATTGTTTACCTGCTGCTTTACCTTTTCTTTTAGCTGCAGATGTTCTTGCATATTCAGATGATGATAAAGCTTTAATTGCTTTCTCTGGTAAATATCTTTCACCAGTTTTACTTGAAGGTTTACCAGATTTTGTTCTCCATCTTTGTTCACCCCACTTCTTTAAACTCTGTTGTGCTTTTGAAAGAGCCATTACTTATATCCTCCTCCAGAAGCTTTATACTTCTTAGCTAACAACTGTGCTTTTCTTGCTGACCATTGTCCAGCTTTAGTACCATGTGTAGCTGAAGATTTAATTTGATTAAATAATCTTTTTCTTAATGTAGGTTTAGTATAATTACCTGATTTATTTACTGCCATATTTTTTACCTTTATGTTTTTTTGCTAACTGTTTAGCAACCTTTGGTTTATTTTTAAATAAATATTTTCTTTGCTTATCAGATTTAAAAGGCATTATGCATAGTCTGCAATTAAATTCATATTCTTATAATAATTTTTAATTCGATTAGCAGCATCAATACCATATACTTTTGTAATTAACTCTCCACCACCAGCACCTGTAATATCTGTACCAGTATATCCAGTCATAGTTGTTTGAAAAGTCATATCTTGATTTGGAAGTATTGCATAAGGTTTTTCATAATCTGTTTTTGGTTTTAATAAACCTTCTCCATATTTAAATGCAGTTTTCTTAATAGCTTTTGATAAATCAGATGATGCATTTTTAACTGGTTGATTACTAAATGTTTTTTCACCAGTAAATCTATAACCACCATTAGGCATTTCAACATAGTCATTAGTTTTACTAAAATCAATATCAATTTTATATGGAGTATTAGAAAAATCAGTAGAATAACTTTTACTTGCACCAATAGAATTTTCTATAGCACTACCAATTTCTGCATCGTTAACATAAGTTTTAATATCAGTTGCTCTTCTTTTTAAATCATTAAAATATGTTTGAGCATTAGGACTAAAACTATTATATGTAGATTTATATGCTTCATTAATAGTATCAGTTATAATTTTATCTGTTTGTTGACTTCCTTGAACAAACCATTTATTACTTCCTAAAGTTTGTTGTGAAATTTGACTTGGTGTAATTGTTCCTAACTCAAGTGCTTTAGCTGCTTCAGCAGATGTCATTGATGTTGTTTCTCCAAAACCATATCCCATATCTGAAATTTGTACTGTTCCTTGTTTACCTTTAATTGGAGAATACTTTTGAGTAATTTTTTTTGCAGAGTTAAATAAATTTTTAGCACCCTCTGAAATTGCTGAATACATATTCTTAACACTTTTAGGTGCAAATCTTTGAAAACTTTTTGATATAGATTTAGTAATAGAAGAAAAAGTTTTTGAAACACCAGTATTAAATGCTTGATAACCACTTCTAATTTGATTACCTATAGTTCCAATACTTTTAAGAAAAACATTTTGACTATTCATTAAACCAGTTGCACCCCCAGGAACACCTATCATACTACTTAATCCTGATAATGCATATGGCATAGCAACTGCTAAAGCTATTGAACCTAATGGTCCTAACTTTTTATTTAATTTAGAAATACCTCTCATAGTTGCTTTACCAACTTTCATTATACCTTTAGCAACACCTTTAAAAGCTTTGCTTATAGGTTTAGTTACTGCTTTAGTTACTTTTTTAAATACTCTAGTTATACTTCCCATATTATTATTACCTTAATTAAATTTTCTTTTTGCTGTTGATACTTTCATTTGATTTAATCTTTTTATTCCTTTACCTGATTTGTTAGTTCTTAACCAATGTATAATACCATCATTACCTATATCTTCACTTAATTTTTCTGCTGTCCACTTATATATTTCTTTTAGTTTAGTGTTATCAGTATTGACTGTTTCAATATGCCAACATATATCACCACTATTCCAATCTAACATTTCTAGTATTCCTGTTTCCTTAAAACGTTTTTCAACTTCAGGACTTAAAAATGCCCAGTTGGTAAATGCATAAGCAACACCAGTATTCTTATACCTAAATATATTATATTGATTTAGTGCTAAAGAAGGTATTATTGCTCTAGCAATATCCCTATCAGAAAGATAGTTATATTTAGGAAAATTCCTATATAATCTTACTACGTCTATTATATCAGTATTATTAACTTTTGTCAATATTAAAATAATATATACTATTGATTTTCAATCTTAGTTTTCCAAATATCTAAAGCAAATCCACCCAATGTTTTTAATGTTTCTGCTCGACCTTGGTCTGACGCAGCTTCATTACCTAATGCTGCAATAGCTAAATTAGTTTTTCTTTCTTCAGAGTTTTGTGCTGATTCGTATTCCCACTTAGCAGCATC